>WOR8_10009882_pt1 | contig 22007 bp, 21 predicted proteins | sample DeeMarSeWOR38_10_FD_19890 | JGI IMG/M metagenome (IMG submission 19890) | reverse complement strand
TGGCAACCGCAGGGTGTTGGACCTGAGGCGTACCTGAACGGTACGTCGCAAGGTGCGACACCCGAGGACGCCAGGAAGGACGGCCATATCCGCGGTCGCAGCAGGTGATTCATGAAATATCCGGGTTAAGAGAAGTCAATGTTTTCATACAGTAAGCTGGGATCAGGGCTAGTTTTAGAAGGTGGGCGGTGCCCCCTGTTCACTTCTCACTTTTTACCAGATTGAACGGTAGCAGAATACCAGCTTCGTTTTCTAACTCTTGCTGCAATCTTTCCCAGGCGATCTCCATGATGGTCTTGAGGTTGACCACGTCAGCTTCATTGTACTTGAGCAGTGTGGGAAGGGCGTCGGGACTGCCACGGAGATGCTCGTGCCAGAGCACAACCGCCTCGTAGCCGCTCATCTCCTGGATCTCCGAGTCGCGAAAGATTCCAAAAAGAGGCTCGATTCGTTTGAGGCCGCCGCGGTAACCCAGCCGCCGTGCCACATGAAGCAGATCGATGTGGGCCTGACGGAACCGGAGATTGGGGAAAAAACCGGCGATGAAAGGGAGGTCAAATCTACAGCCATTAAAGGTAATCAGCAAATCATAATCCTCTACGGCATCCTCGAACTCTTTCAGGTTTTCCCCGTTGATGAAGTGGTGCATCTGGAGGCCGTCATAGAGACCAATGACGGTAATTTTGTGGTCGTAAATGCTCGTACCCGTGGTCTCGATGTCCAGAAAACCGCAGCGGTTTCGGAAGTCCCGATAGAGCCGCCAGCGCTCGGCAGAGGGGAGGCGGTTGTAGAAGTAAGCGGCTTGGCCGCGGTGCTCAATGGACTCGTGGAGCTGCCTGGTTATTAGTCTCCTCCGTTCGGCATTTTTCGGCCAATCATTAAGATGAAGCTCCAGGTCATGCCAGGTGAGAACTCCCCGGCGCCAGAGATCGATCTCGGTCCGAGGGCCGACGTGGGGGAGGTGTAAGAAAGTATGTTCAAGCATTGGTTATGTTGTTCTCTCCTTGACCAGAATGAAGCGAATCGGATGCGACACGGGGACACGGCGATAGGGTGACACGGCGAAAAGACGAAAAACATTGGTCATTTCGCGTTTCACATCTCAAATTTATCATTTCAGTGAAATGAATCTACGATATGCATTCCTTTGCCATCTGAGTCAAACATCTCCTCGTCTCCGTTTCCCCCCGTCGCCGTGTCGTTCCACCTCCGTTCTAACAAACCCCACATATCTTGCACTCGGTCGGCTCGCAAGGTTCGGTTGTGGCGCCGGCCAGTCCCTGCTGGTATTCGTGCCAGAGATAATCTTTCTTGACGCCGTGGTCGATAAAGTCCCAGGGGAAAAGCTCTTCTCGCTCCCGTTGGCGAGAAATATAGAATTCTGGGTTAACATTGACCATCTTGAAGGATTTGCTCCAGTTGCCGTCTTCTCGTGCCACTGTTGCCAGCAGGGGTGCCAACCGCCGGTCGCCGCGGGCCAGCAAGGCCTGGATGTAGGCCCAGCGGGGGACATCGGCATGCACCCGCACGTTGGCCACTGCACCCAGGCCTCGTCTGAGTTTTTTTATTCGTTGTTTGAGTGTGGAAAGATCGGAGAACGGAACCCACTGAAAGGGTGTGAATGGTTTGGGTACAAAGGAACTGACGCTCAGGGTGACAGTGCCCAGCCGCTTCTGCCCTCGACCGATAACCAGTTGCTCATGCTTGACCCGTTTGACCAGCTGTATTATTGCCTCTATATCCTCTTCTGTTTCAGTGGGCAGACCGATCATGAAATAGAGCCTCAGATTGGGAATACCTGAGCCGACCACGGCCATGACAGCATTGAGGATTTGCTCTTCGGTCAAGTTCTTGTTAATTGCCTGCCGCAAACGTTCGCTTCCAGCCTCAGGGGCGATGGCCACAGTTCGAAGACCGCTTTCCCGAAGTGCCTCCAGCATGGCAGGGGTGACAGAGTCGGCTCGGAGTGAAGATACCGATAAGCGTGTCCCTACTTGCCTTAGCTGCAAACAGATGGCGTCGATATCGGGATGATCCGACACAGCCGAACTCAGCAGACCGATTTTCCTTCCCGCGGGGGAGCTATCCAGGGCCGCTTGCACCACCTTCTCACCTTGTTGATGACGAACAGGCCGATAGACAAAACCAGCAGCACAGAAGCGGCAGCCCCGGCCACAGCCCCGGCCGATCTCCACCAAGACAGTGTTCGGGAATTCGGTGTGAGGGGTGACGATTGTTGAGACCGTTGGTCCTTCGGTCTCTATGGCAGCAGCCCGAACCGGAATCTTAGCAGGGATGTCGGCAAGGGGTTCAAAAGAGATAAGTCGGCCCTCGCTGTCATTTTCGACCCTGAACAAGGAAGGCACATAAGCTCCTGATACCCGCTTGGCAATATGGACCAGCTGCTCTTGCCTGCTAGCATTCTCATCGTGCGCTTCTTGCCAAGCAGTAGTGAACTCCTCCAGGAGATTTTCCGCCTCACCCAGAAGGAACACATCAATGAAGGGAGCGATAGGCTCAGGGTTCAGGAAGGTGGCGACACCTCCCGCCACCACCAGGGGCCCGTGCTGGTGGCGGCGGGAGCTGTAGGGGCTCAATTTGCCAAGTTGCAGAAGGTGAACAAGATTTGCATAATCATTTTCAAAAGCTACTGAAAAGGCGACGATTCGGAAATCGGCTAGCGGCCTTTGGTTCTCCACTGAAAGCAAGCCGGTTCCCGAAAGTGCAGCAGTCATGTCCTTCGATTCCGGCAGAAAAACCCTCTCGCAGACAACGTTGGGCAGTTGGTTCAGGCGATGGTAGACGGTCTGGAAGCCCAGGTTGGACATCCCCAAAAAGTACCGGTTGGGATATACTAAAGCAATAGGAATCTTCCCACCCCAGTCCTTGATGATTGTGCCGGTCTCGTCTGCCAGCCACTTCTTTAATCTGCGTTGAAGTTGCCAAGACATTGGTATCCCGTGGAAGCTCTCGCCGGGAAAAGATCCTCGATATCCTACGGCCCTCAAAAACACCACAGGAGATAGCACTAGTAAATGGCGTCAGGGCTTCAAATGTACACCGTGCAATTATGCCACAGAGACCGCGCCGCGTCCTCACCTTTTCACCGCCTCAAGACATTTAAACGAAAACAATCTTTGACCGCCTCAAGAGACGGCCGGTATCAGCCGAATAATCCCGCCTCAGTCGGCCTGCCGTCGGAGAAAGGTTGGGATTTCCAGCTCGTTCTCGTCTATAGGAAGATCTTTGTAACTCATGGGGCGCTTGTGTTCAGTTGCGTCATCCTCAATTTTTCTACTATGGCGTAAAAAGGTGGGAATTTCCAGGTCATCGTCACGGCGAAACCCTTGGATAACTCCCAAGTCTGGTTTGGGTCTGACGTCGACTTCACCGATTCCGGTGGCGATAACGGTAACCCTCAATTCGTCACCAGCACTCTGATCCAGCACCGTGCCCCAGATAATATTGGCATCTTCGTGGGCCTCTTTCTGGATCAGTGAGGATGCCTCTTGAACCTCGTCGATGGTGAGGTCCAGTCCGCTGCTGATGTTCATGAGCACACCCTTGGCACCACTTATGGACACATCCTCCAACAGAGGACTGGATATGGCCTTCTGAGCGGCTTCAGTGGCCCGATCTTCACCACTGGACATGCCGGTGCCCATCAAAGCCATACCCATCTCACTCATGATTGTCTTGACATCGGCAAAATCTAGATTGATCAAACCCGGGACGGTGATGAGATCGGAGATGCCCTTTACGGCATAGAGCAGCACGTCGTCAGCCTTTTTGAGCATTTCCAGGAAAGTCGCCTTTTTGGCCGCCAGGCTCAAAAGACGGTCGTTGGGAATGGTAATGATGGTATCCACCGTCTCCTGGAGCTCTTTGATACCTTTGTGTTGGGAATGGTAATGATGGTATCCACCGTCTCCTTGAGTTCTTTGATACCTTGGTCGGCCGTCTTCATGCGTTGACGTCCTTCAAAGTTGAATGGTTTGGTCACCACAGCCACGGTGAGCGCTCCGATTTCCTTGGCGATCTGAGCGACTACCGGTGCACCACCAGTGCCAGTGCCTCCACCCAGTCCGGCAGTCACGAAGACCATGTCAGTGCCCTCAAGGGCCTGCCGAATCTTGTCAGCGTCCTCCAGGGCGGCACTGCGACCAACCTCTGGGTTGGCGCCGGCCCCCAGCCCCTTGGTAATGTTGACTCCCAATTGGAGCTTGGTGTGAGCCCTGGAAACTTCCAGGGCCTGGGCGTCGGTGTTAGCGGCGATGAAATCAACTCCCATCAGACTGGCGTTGATCATATTGTTTATAGCGTTGCCGCCACCACCACCTATGCCAATCACCACCACCTATGCCAATCACTTTGATCGTGGCTCCGTTGTCACTTTCGACAAACTCGAACATCATGGTCCACCTCCTGCATTAGGGTATTTCATCCATATCCCAAGCGACAGTTCACGAGCCCTTCTGCTGTCGCCGGCGGGCAAAGAAGACAAACCCCATGGTAAGAACAAGAAAACAGCCCATACATACAAAGAACATGGTCAAAACGAAATAAAGGTCCGACGTATTCATTGTATCCCTCCGGGCGAAAATTCCGGATTCCAGGAATTCCTCAATCCCTCAATTCCTTACACTATGTCACTAAACCATTTCCGCATCCGATCTACCAAGCGGTTGAAGATGTTGTTTTGACGAATGCGGAACAATTTTTTGGGAGCGGCGTTGGCACCGTAAAGGACCAACCCCACTCCAGTGGCGTACATGGGATTTCTGACCACATCTGCCAGGCCACCGATTTGAGTGGGCAGGCCGGTGCGTACAGGCAGGTTGAAGATCTGCTCGGCCAACTCACCAAGCCCCGGTAGCAAAGAGGAACCCCCGGTAAGTACCAGACCGGAAGCCACCAGGTCCGAATAGCCGGATCGCAGTAATTCCCTTTGCAGCAATGAACAGATTTCCTCCACTCGTGGCTCCAAAATCTCACCCAGGATGTTTCTGCTGAGCACCTTTGCCTTGCCACCTCCAACACTCGGCACCTGGATAGTCTCGTCCTTTTGAATCATGGCCGTAAGAGCACAGCCGTAGCGCTGTTTGATTTTTTCTGCTTCTTCCACCGGGGTTCTCAATCCCACGGCAATGTCGTTGGTAAGATTGTTGCCACCCAGGGAGAGAACCGAGCTATGCCGGATACTGTGTTCTGAAAAGATGGCCAAATCGGAAGTGCCGCCACCGAAGTCCACCAGGGCCACGCCCAATCTACGCTCTTGGGGATTCAGTACCGCTTCAGCTGAGGCGAGGGACTCCAAAACAATGTCACAGACGTCAAGGCCGGCACGCTGGCAGCATTTGACGATGTTCTGGGCTGAGGTAACAGCACCGGTGACGATGTGAACCTTGGCCTCCAAGCGCACTCCTGACATGCCCAGAGGGTTCTGAATACCGCCCTGGTCGTCGATCAAATATTCTTGCGGAAGAATATGAATAACTTCTCGATCAAAAGGTATTGCCACTGCTTTCGCAGCATCGATTACCCGGTCAATGTCTTGCTGGCTTACTTCACGGTTCTTCACAGCGATTACGCCATGGCTGTTGACCCCCTCGATATGTCCACCGGCAATACCGGCGTAGACCGCATTTATTTCGCAGCCCGCCATTAACTCGGCCTCTTCCACTGCCCGCTTAATTGAATTCACAGTGCTTTCAATGTTGACCACCACACCCTTGCGCAAACCATCAGAGGGATGAGTGCCAATTCCCACAATATCTATCCCCTCAGGGGTAGCCTCACCAACCACAGCACAAATCTTGGTGGTGCCAATGTCAAGTCCCACAATCAAAGAATCCTTTTTGGCCATGATTAAACCCCCTTTTTTTGAGATCGATTTTGCTTGGGAATCTTGAAACGTCCTCTGACAAAGACCCGATTTCCGTGGCTGAGATCAATCCCTCTCAACTGAGCGTTAAGTCCTTTTCTCTCCAGATAGCGCAGCACCTTTTCAAGCTTGGCTATTCTGATGCCATAGTCTTCGCTGCCGAGGTCGACCTGAATTCCGCCTCGGACGGTAAAAAAGCTGAGCCCTGCATTCCTGTTCCACCTGATTTCAGAGATGAGTCGCCAGGGCAATTTCAACTGAGTCTCTCGGTAGAGATTTTCAAGGAGGACGGTAAACTCTCGAGGCAGGTTGCAGCCTGAGCCGAGGGTTCCAGGGTCAAGCCCAGTGATAATAGGCAAACCGGTGTGTTCGCTGGGCATAGCCCGGGCGAAACACGCGCCCTGCTGGTCTGCCAGGTAGAACTGACGCCCCTTGACCAGGGCCACCGGCTTACGTTCCTCAATTTCTATACGAATTCGATCTGGGATCTCGCGGCTAATGGCGGCGGCCGCTATCCAGGGATGCTGTGTGAGCCTATTTCTTACCGCGTCTAGATCCAGGGAAAGAATGTTGACCCCAGATGGGATCTCGGCCTGTTGAATGACAGCTTGAGGGTCCAGCTGCTGACAGCCATTCACCTGGACCCGGGTAACCTGCAGCAGCGGTGAACTGAGTAGTGCACGGTAGCCAACAACACACAAAGCACTCAAGGCAACAAAAACAAGAAAAACAAGAAATATCGTAGCAACCAGCCGCAATCGTTGGTACAACTGCAGACGTTTGTTCCGGTAGCTATTATTCTTGCTCTTGACCTTTATGGCTTCAAATGGCAGCGAAATTTGCATACAGCCCCGAACAATCAGGTGTAATGGTTATTGCCAACGACTTCAATTTCCAATTCTAGATGGACGCCAAATTCTTGCGCCACCTTTTCTTGAGCGAGTTGAATGAGGGCCAGAATATCACTGGCCCGTGCCCGGCCCCGGTTTACGATGAAATTGGCGTGCTTGGTAGAAATTTGGGCGTCGCCAACGCGTATACCTTTTAGGCCCGCGGCCTCAATGAGCCGACCGGCAAAGTCCCCTGGGGGATTCTTGAACACCGAGCCAGCTGAGGGAAAGCGCCATGGCTGTTTCTTTTTTCGCGTAGTAAGCAAGGCGCGAATTTTGTCTCGAACGTGCTCTCGAGAGCTGGGGGTAAGAGAGAACTCGCCTTCAAGAACCACAGAGTTTGGCGGCAGTTCTAAGCTACGGTACGAAAAGCGGAGTTGGGATCCGGATAGCCTGCTCAGCCCGCCGTCAGAAAGAAGAAGGAGCACGGCTCGACAAACATCAGCCATTTCTCCGGCGTGAGTACCAGCATTCATTCGCAGAGCACCCCCCACCGAGCCGGGTATGCCGGCAATAAACTCGAGGCCGCTAAGGGCTTCTTTCAGGCAGAAGCGAAGAAGTTTGTTGAGACGCATTCCCGCACCTACTTTCACTCTTCCTGGACTATCCATGCGCTCTATTTGGGAAAAGCCGCTCTCCAGGCTAATAGCCGCAGCCCGGCTGCCACCATCCCGCAAGTGAGGTGTGTCCTGTCAGCATCACATTCCAGTCGACTTCAACTCCGTCCAGGTGCTGAAGCTGTTTTTTCAATTTAGCTTCCATGGTCATTGGTTATGGGTAATGGGTAGTTGGTTTTGAGTACCTATGACCCATTACCCGAAAGTCACGTTTAACTATCCGCTTCTTTTTCTCTCTTTCAGTTTCTCCAATAGTGCTTCGCCTGTTAGCCAAATGTTCCCTGCTCCAAGGGTCAAGACAACATCTCCCTGCCGCACTTCCTCCGCGAGAGACGGCGCCAGTGCCAGGTGATCAGGGATGTACCTGACATTGCCAGTTCACTGGCAGCATAAATGTCGGTGACAATGAGGACATCCGATTGATAAAAGGCGGTGGTGAAATCCTCAAACAGGGCGTGGGTGCGGGTGTAGCGGTGAGGCTGGAAAAGCACAAATCGGCGCTGTCCTGGAAATGATAAGGCCATCGTTTTCAGCACTGCCTTTATCTCGGTGGGGTGATGCCCGTAGTCATCAATTACGGTAACGCCATTGACCTCACCCTTTATTTGAAAACGGCGCTGCACACCGGTCATTTCCTGTAGGCCGCGGCAAATTGCTGAGAAGGGAATTTCCAGTTCGTGACCGACGGCCACGGCCGCCAGGGAATTCAGGGCATTGTGCCGCCCGGGGATGGGCAAGTTGACCTTTCCCAATTCCTGTTCGTGATAGAATGCGCGGTAGGAAACATGCAGTCCATCAAAGGCAAGGTCACGGGCTTGGAAATCAGCCTGCGCTGAGAAACCATAGGTGACCACCCGTTTTTTGATTCGAGGCAAGAGGCTCTGAATATTTTCATCCTCGAGACAAAGGATATTCAATCCGTAAAATGGGACCTGGTTGATGAATTCAAGAAAAGTCTCTTTGATCTGATCCAGGTCTTTATAGAAATCGAGATGCTCAGTGTCGATGTTTGTTACCAGCGAAATAGTGGGAGAATACAGCAGAAAGGTGCCATCGCTTTCATCCGCTTCCGCCACCACAAAGTCTCCCTGGCCCAGCTTGGCATTGGTTCCCCATGCATTTAGACGACCACCAATGATCACGGTGGGATCCAGGCCACCTTCTGCCATTACCGTACCCACCATGGAGGTGGTGGTCGTCTTGCCGTGAGCTCCCGCCACCAGAACGGCGTACTTGAGTCGCATGAGCTCGGCCAGCATTTCGGCCCGACGAATAACCGGGATGTGATAGTCCATGTTGGCCGCGGCCACCTCAGGGTTGTCAGAATCAATGGCAGAGGAAACCACCACCGCGTCAGCACCGGCTACCTGCTCAGGCTGATGGGTGTAGGAAATTGTTGCCCCCAATGTTTCAAGCCGACGGGTAATTTCGCTCTCCTGGATGTCGGAGCCACTGACCTGGTGGCCGAGGTTCAGAAGCAGTTCAGCAATACCGCTCATACCGATGCCACCGATGCCAACGAAGTGAATATGATAAGAGCGTTTGTACATTAGTCAGTTAACCAGTTTCGCCAGTTTAGTCAGTTAGCCGGGTGACGTGTTTGGCCGAAGAGAGTCAATGCCGGCGAACCGATAAAACCACTTTTCTTTCAATTTATTTCAAATCTAAACCTCGGCGTCAGCGCGTCCTCTTGTCTCCATGTCGAGCGTTATCCAGCCACCCCTGTGATTGAAATCCAAACGTTTGGGCCCGGCTTCTGGCGTAGCTACTTATATTCATGAGAATTCCCATGGCTGCCAGGTTGGTGAGCAGGGAACTGCCGCCGTAGCTTATGAAGGGTAGCGGCAGCCCTTTGGTGGGCAGCAGCCCCATGACCACCGCACTGTTAATGAGTGCTTGGAGTCCGATGACCAAAGTTAGGCCGAACGCCAGGTAGGTGCCGTAACGGTCGGGTGCTCGCAGGGCGATTTTCACCCCCTTGTAGATCAACAGACCGTAGAGGAGGAGGACAATGGCAATGCCCACCAGGCCGGTTTCTTCGCCAATTACCGCCAGAATAAAGTCAGTGTGAGGTTCCGGCAGATAGAAAAGCTTTTGCTGGCCGGAACCCAGACCAACTCCTAACGGACCACCTGAGCCGAGAGCCAATAACGAGTGAAGGAGCTGGAAACTGGTATCGCTTGGATCTCGCCACGGGTTGACAAAGGCCAATAGCCTTTCCAAGCGGTAACTTGTCTGAGCTATGGCCAAAGCCAGAAGGGGAATGAGGGCCAGGCCTGTGGCCAGTAAAAAGCGCAAACGTACGCCGGCTACGAAGAGCAAAAGAAAAACCAGGGCCGCAAAGGTTACTGCAGTTCCCAAATCAGGTTGCATGAGCACCAGGCCAATAAAGACTGCTGAAACCAGAAAGTGGGGTACATACCCCACACCGAATTCTCGGACCCGGTCCTTCTTTTTCGCCAGGGAGTAGGAAATGTAGATGATGAGTGTCAATTTGGCAAATTCTGCCGGTTGCACAGAGAGAGGGCCAAGCCGTAGCCAGCGCCTGGCACCCCCAACCCGATGGCCTACCTGGGGCAAGAGCACAAGAAGAAGACTTAACAGGCTCGCACCGAGGATCACATAGACAAGACGGCGATACACAACATAGGGCAAATTCTTGCTTACGATCAGGACGGCAAGCCCAATGAAGGAAAAAAAGATCTGTCTCTTGACAAAGTACATGCTGTCGCCAAAACGCTGCTGAGCCATGATGGAACTGGAACTGTAAAGCATCACAAGTCCAATACCCATCAGTGCAAAGGTAACGAACAGGAGGCCTAGGTCGTAGCTGCTTTTCTGTTCCTTTTCTCCAGCCATTGGGTCATTTACCATCTATCATTTATCATTTCGCATCTAGCATCCAGCCTTCAATTGTGGGCGTTGAGCTTTAGAACGAAAGTGGTCGCCCCTGGCCTTATAGTTCTCATAGTGGTCAAAACTCGAACATGCGGGAGAGAGCAAGACCACGTCGCCTGGCGCAGCAGCGCCCAGGGCTACCGGGACTGCAGCTTCCATGTCGTCCACCACCACCGTGCAGGTGAGATTACCCAAAGCCTTAGCCAGTCGAAATCGAGCTTCCCCCATGAGCACGAGCATTTTCACGCGTTGGCGAACCAAAGCAGTAAGAGGATCGTAGGAACCTTCCTTGTCGCGCCCCCCGGCAAGGAGGATGATGGGAGCGGTAAAGGTTTCAAGGGATCGGACCACTGAATCCACATTGGTGGCTTTGGAGTCATTATAAAAGCGGATGCCGCGCCAGTGATGAGCCAGTTCCAGGCGGTGCGGCAACGGCTTGAAATTGTCGATAGTCTTTTGAATGGCCTCAGGCTTAGCTCCCATGCAGGTGGCAGCAAGTACCGCAGCCATAAGATTTTGCTGGTTATGATTCCCCACGAGTTGCCAGCGACGCAGGTCATAGCGACGCATCGGTCCAGGCATTACCCGACAGACCAGTTCCTCTGACTCAAGGTAGGCGTGGGCTGATTGCTTGGACAGGCTAAAGTTGAGTTGACGACTGCGGATGGTACAGCGGACTCCGATCAGGGGGTCACGGGCGGGGACCACCGCAATATCATCCGCTGTTTGATTGGAAAAGAGTCGGCACTTGCTTTCCACGTAGTCAGAAAAAGAGTCATAACGATCCAGGTGATCTTCGCTGATGTTCAGCAGCACTGCAACCTGGGGGTGAAAGGTATCCATGGAATCGAGCTGGAAGCTGCTCACTTCAACCACTGCTACCTCAAAATCTTCTTTTTCTCGAAGCAAATTGACGAGAGGATTACCAATGTTGCCGCCCACAAAGACGCGCTGGCCACTGTGGTTGAGCATGTCACCCACCAGTTCGGTTGTGGTGGTTTTGCCATTGGTGCCACTTATGGCCACAATAGGCAGCTTGAGAAAGCGACTCCCTAGTTCCAATTCACCGATAATCGGAACGGACTTGCTCTTGGCCTCTTGCAACTGCGGTAAATTCAGAGGCACACCAGGACTGACAACGATGAGATCAGCAGCGGTGAATAATTCCGCGGGATGGCCTCCCAACGCCAATGAGCATCCCAACCGCAAGGCAGAGTCCGCCTCCGAGCCCAAGTCTTCGGCTGGGAGATAATCGGTAATGGTAACGCGAGCCCCTTGGCCCAGAAGGAACTCGGCAGTGGCCAGACCCGTGCGAGCCAGCCCGACAACCAACACGTTTTTATTTCCCAGATCTTCCATGAGTTCTTCTCTCGTTAGAAAAACTTCGGCTTATCCCGTATCAAAAGTCCTTACCAGTGAGCCGGTGGCGGGCACAGGGGCCCGCCCCACGGATAATCTATTCCAAAAATTTTAGACATTTTAGGCACTTTAGCTCACTTTAGACATTTACCTTTTGTTTCTCCAGATCAGCCATGAGAATCTCAACTACCTTTTCCATCCGCATTCCCCGCGAACCCCCTGGTGATCGCTGACCTGAGTCATACGGTCGCTACTCATTCCAGCCTCAGCAGCACCGGCAAGGAGATGAGAGGCTTGTTCACCCATGGCCAAGAGGTGATCAACCCCTTCTCTGGCCACGATGCCGCCCACCTGCCGGTGAAGCACGGGGCTATCCTCACCCAACTCCAGCATGTCGCCGAGAACGGCGAAACTTTTGCCCTGCTTCTTGAGCTGTGTCAATGTTTCCAAAGCGGCGGCCATGGAAGCGGGATTGGCATTGTAACTGTCATTTATTACGTGGATGTCGCCTGGAAGAGTGAGCATTTCCATTCGTTTGTCAACGGGACAAAACTCTGCCAGGGCAGCGGCAATGATGTCTGATTGAAGATTTACAGCCCAGGCGACAGCCGCGGCTGCTACCGCATTATTGATGTGGTGACGGCCAAGCACCGGCAGGAGAATCTCAAAAGTTTCCTTCTCCAGTTTCAGGAGAAAACGGCTGCCGTCAATGTCCATAGAGACGACCCGCTCCAAGGATACGTCGGCAGAACCGCCCGCCGTTGAGAATCTCACCTGGCGGCCAGCGAAAGGGGAGGCCAGAGCCACGACCCTGGGATCATCCATATTGACCACTATGGTTGCGGTCTTTTCCATACCAGCGAATAGTTCCCCTTTGGCGGCCTGAATTCCCGCCAGGCTTCCCAACCCCTCCAGATGAGCCGGCTGGATATTGGTAATCATTCCCACCTCAGGGCGGGTTATTTCGGTCAAGCGCTCGATTTCTCCTGGTTGATTCATTCCCAGCTCTATCACCGCTGCCTGATGGGTGCTGTTTAGCTGCAACAGGGTGAGTGGTACACCCACCAGGTTGTTGAAGGTTCCATGATTCTTAAGAACCTTCCAAGAGCGACTAAAGATAGCCGCAACCATCTCTTTGGTGGTGGTCTTACCATTGGAGCCAGTTATCGCCACCAGCGGGATGGAATAGCGGCGGCGCCAGAACTCAGCCAGGTCCCCGAAAGCACGGAGAGTATCAGGAACACCCACTACGGAAACCTGGAAGCCCTGAAGACCACTCGTTTCTTGCTCCTCCAAGGCCACAACCGCACCAGCGGCACCGCGGCTTACGGCCTGCTCGAGAAACTGATGACCGTCAAATTGTTCCCCCTTCAAAGCTACAAACAGGTCACCTCGATCAAGGGTGCGACTGTCAGTGGAGATTTTGCTGAAACGTTGCTCTCCACCCTGCACCAGAAGCTGTCCTCCGGTGGCTTCCAGTACTGCCTCCAGAGTCCATCTATTTTGCTTTTCAGCCATGTATCGTTGTACGCGCCGCGTGTCCGCGTCGCCCAGCTCTGTTGTCACTTATGGTCATTGGGTCATTACGCTGCGCTGTCATTAGGTCGTTATAATAAATGACTACAAATAACGGCGGAGCCAAATGACGCGAAGCACAATGACAGAGGAACGGCTCCCACTTATCTTTTACTGCTTGCAGCTTCTCTTTCTTTACGTTTTTCTAGTGCCTGAGCCGCAACAAGCCGATCATCGAAGTCAATGCGTTTGCTTCCGAGAATTTGATAGTTCTCATGGCCCTTGCCGCCGATGTAAACCACATCTCCTTCATGGGCGTGCTCGATTGCCATCCGAATAGCTTCACTGCGCTCCACTACCAAGGTGTAGCCACGCCTACAGTTGTCACCACATTGGGCCAGGGAGGAGAGCAGGGGGAGGCCCTGGGTGCGAACTCCCGCTTCGATGTCGGCCATGATGGCCTCCGGCACCTCGCTTCTGGGGTTGTCTGAGGTGATCACCAAGAGGTCGGCCCTTCGCGCTGCAGCTTCCCCCATCAGAGGTCTCTTAGAACGATCACGATCCCCCCCGCAGCCAAATACACAAATAATCTTTCGAAACTCAAGTTCTCGCAGAGAGTCCAGAGCTTTCTGCAAGGCGTCCGGAGTATGGGCGTAATCCACCAGAACCTGAAAGCCCAGATCGCTGGGAACGGGTTCCAGCCTTCCTGGCACTCGGACCAAGGATTGCTCGCCGTCACGAATTGCCTCCAATGGCATACCGAGGCCCACAGCCACGGAGGTTGCTGCCATCAAGTTATACAGGTTCAGCCGCCCAATCATGGAAGAGTGAACCTCGAGTTGACCTTTGGGCGTGTGGAGTAAGGCCTTGACCCCGGATGAATCGCACTGAACCTTGTCAGCTCGAATCTCAGCCTCGGCTGCCAGACCGTAGCGAAGCAGGGGGCCGTTCACTTGAGAACACAGTTGCTTGCCCCAGCGGTCATCACAGTTGATGACTGCAAGTGGTGCTGGCTCCGCCTGTGTTTGAAGAATGTGTGAAAATAACCGGCTCTTGGCCGCAAAGTAGTTCTCCATACTGCCGTGATAATCCAGGTGATCTTGGGACAGATTGGTAAAAAGACCAACGGCGAAACGGGTACCGTCCACCCGATGCATGTCAAGGCCGTGAGAAGAGACCTCCATGACCACGTGGGTAACTCCCACGTCGACCATGTGCTTTAGGGTTTGCTGGAGGTCCAGGGACTCTGGAGTGGTAACGGGTGCTGGCTGCACATGACCTGGATAGCGAATGTTTACTGTTCCTATAACTCCCACTCGATGACCGCAGGCTTGTAGGATGGACTCAAGCAGGTAAGCGGTAGTGGTTTTGCCGTTGGTCCCGGTGATGCCAATAACCGAGAGCTTGTGGGAAGGAAAACCGTAAAATCGGTTCGAAATGTAGGCCAGGGCCGCCCTGGAATTGGCAACCCTAATGACCGTTACTCCAGATATGGGCTCCTGTGGTTTTTCCACAACTATGGTTTGAGCACCCCGGTCAATGGCCTGACGGACAAAATCATGACCATCGCGGTTTGTGCCCTTTATGGCCACAAAAAGACTCTCTCCCGAGGCCTGGCCGCTGTGGCAGGTAAGGGCGCGCACCTGACGCTGCAAGCGCCCGTGCACCTTGAGAGTGGCAAGATCCTGAATCAGGTGTTCCAACAGCAATATTTCCCCCTAGTCTGCTGCCAGGATGAGGCTGCAGGAGCTGATTGTGCTGAGATTTCTGCCCGGTTCAGGGTTTTGTCCCACCACCCTACCGCTGCCGTAAATATCCAGCGACCCGGTGAAGTGCTGCAATCGATCAAGTGCTGCTCTCAGGCTGAGGCCGGTGAGATCAGGCATCAACGTCGGCTGGTTGTTTTGTCTCTGATTATAGGCAACCGGTTGCAGGGTCATGGGCGACTGCGATGTCGAGCCGACACTGTCCAGAGTGGCAACATTCTTACCTTTCTTCTGCTTTTTTTCCGGGGGTACCTGGAGGGCGTGGAGAGTCTGCTGGGCGATACGACGACCGTAGTGTCCCTTCTGGGGCTCGTTGATCACCACCACCACGAGGATTTTGGGATCTGTCACCGGAGCGAAGCCCACAAAGGAGGCAGTGTAGCGATCGTCCTCATAGCCGCCACTCTTGTGGTTACTTTTCTGAGCGGTTCCTGTTTTGCCAGCCGCCTGATACTGGGCGAGCGCAGCCCGAGCCCCGGTGCCTCCAGGTTTGAGCACATCCGCCAGCAGGTCCTTCAGCCGTTCGGCAGTGGCCGCACTTATCACCCGGCGTACTACCCTGGAATGGTTTTGCTTCACCACTCGTCCTTGGCCGTCCAGCACCTCCTTGATCAGGAGAGGTTGCATCAGAAGGCCATCATTGGCTACCGCCCCCAGGGCCATAGCAAGCTGGGTGGCAGATACTGACAGGCTTTGACCAAAACTGGCGGCGGCAAGATCCACCGGGGTCCACTGGTCGGGCGGGCGGATCAAACCGGTAGTCTCGCCCGGCAGGCCAAGTTCGGTAGGAGCGCCGAAGCCGAAACTGCGAATATAATGGTAAAAGCGGCTCGAACCCAGTTTTTCTGAGACTTTAGCAGCCCCGATGTTACTGGAAAAACGCAGGATCTGCGCCAGCGAAAGCCAGCCAAATTTTTTCAGATCGTGAATTGTGTGGTTCATTACTTTGTATTTGCCATTTTCGCAGTAAAAAAGATCGTCTGGGTGAACCAAGGACTCCTCCAGGGCTGCCGCTATCAAGAAGATCTTGAAGGTGGATCCCGGTTCGAAAGCATCTGTCACTGCTCGATTGCGCCAGACCGCTGGCCCATAAGAGGAGAAAGAATTGGGATTGAAAGATGGGAACACGGCCATGGCTAGGATTTCACCAGATTGCGGCTCGGTCACCACAGTCATACCGCCTTTAGCCCCATAATCAGTCACTGTCTTCTGTAATTCTCTTTCGGCGATGTATTGAATGCGTTTGTCCAGGGTGAGTCGGAGGCTGTATGCCTGCGGACCTGATTCAGCAGGCAGGCCGTGCGTGTAGATGATCTGACCCCGGGCGTCCTTGGCTCCAGGATAGGTGCCAGGTTCACCACTCAAGAGCAGGTCCTGGGCGACCTCCAGCCCTTCCAAACCTATGTGGTCTCGGCCGACGAACCCAAGGAGATGGCCTGCAAGTTCAAGATTAGGATAGTAGCGGCGATTCTCTTTGACGAAGTGGATGCCCTCGAGGCCAAGAGCCCGAACCGCATCAGCTTGTCTCGGGGTGAGATAATGTTTTAACCAGACAAAGGCGCGATGCTGGCGCAATTTTTTCCCCAGCCTAGACGCCGGGACTGCAACGACTGTAGCAAGTTTTTTCGCAGTGCCTTCAGGATCTTTTATGGCTCGCGGATTGGCGGCCAGAGATTCTAGTTCAATGCTGACAGCTAGTTCTTGACCGTTGCGGTCGTAAATCTCTCCGCGCCGCGCCTCGAAGTGAAGATCTCTGCGGATCTGTTTGTTGGCAACGCTCGCCCAACCCTCCCACTGGAAAAACTGAATCTGAAAGCTCCGAGCAATCAACAACAAAAAGCCGAAGAGCAAACCAGTGGCTACGAGAAGAACACGGAACCGTATCCAGCGAACCGCAAGGTTATTTGGGCGAGGTTGAACCGTCATCGAAGCACCACAATTTGCTCTTTGCGCGGGCGGTTGAGCCCCAGCTGTTCGATGGCAATGCGCTCCACCCGTTCGGGAGCTTTCAGCCGGGCCAACTCCAGGTGTAGCTTTTTGCTGTCATTCAGAAGCCGAGTGTGTATCCGGTGCGCTTCTGACAGCTTATAGCCCAGCTGCACCACCTGCACCCGGCACCAGACATAGCCAAAACCGCCGGCCAAGAGGCAGAGAAAGACGGCAATAATGGTGGATATATTCCGCCGCCTCCAGTTGCTCTTTGCTGCCGTTTTGCCTGCTCGCTTTTTTTTCTTCTTGCTCATGCAGCTTCTGCTTTTTCCACTACGCGTAAGCGGCCACTTCTGGCTCTCGGATTTGCTTTTATCTCCTCAGCACCAGGTACTATAGGCTTTTTGTTGACCAGCAGCACCAGGGGTCTTCCCTCACATTGGCAAAACGGCAACTGAGCCGGACAACGGCATGATCTCGCCCAGTTGGAAAAAGCTTGCTTCACCACCCGATCCTCCAAGGAATGGAAAGAGACAATGGCCAACCGACCACGGGGCCGAAGCAAGTCCAGAGCTCCCTGGAGAAATATCCGCAGGTTATCCAGTTCCCGGTTCACCGTCATCCGTAAGGCCTGAAAGGTGCGGGTGGCGGGATGTCGCTTCCGTGACCTCTTCCCTGCAGGAATTGCTTTGAGGACCACTTCGGCCAAACGTTCGGTGGTTTGGATCGGTGCTTCAGCTCGCCTCCTGACGATATTCCGGGCAATTCTCCGGCTCCAGCGCTCTTCTCCGAAGCTCCAGATGAGGTCAGCCAGTTCCTGCTCGCTCAAAGTGTTGACCAGCTGGGCCGCGCTCGTCTCCTCTCTCGTATCCATCCTCATATCCAACGGGCCAGACTGGCTGAAGCTGAACCCCCGTTCGGCAGCATCCACCTGGAAAGAGGAGAGCCCAAGATCCAGAAGGATCCCGTCCACTGCCTGCACATGGAGCCGAGCCAGGACTGGGCCGATTCGGGCGAAGTTCTCCCTAGCCAGGACCAGCCGCTGCCTGTAAGGTTGCAGGTTAGACTGCGCCTTAGCCAATGCTTCTGCGTCCCAATCAATGCCGATTAAGCGGCCGTCAGGCGCCGTTTTTTCCTGCAGCGCAGGTGCTCAATCACTTCATCAAGGAGAACCGGCCTGTGTTCCTGCTGCTGCACCGCGCTCACCGCCGGGTAAAAGGAAGCTCAATTCTAACCCCTCATCAGATAGCGCGATGCGGGGGTGATAGGCAGATTGATTCCCAAACCCAAGTAGGGTTTCTTATCGGCTCACACACGCGGCGACGCGGCAAAAAAACGGTCTGCTGCGCTGTTCATATTCTTGATCCGTGAAGCCCCTGTTGTCTTCACCCACCATAATTCTTTGTGTTAGTGTTAAAGTCACGCCGCGCCGCCGCGCCTCCGTTTCTCTTATACGTGGAAGGTTAGAACCCTATAGTGCGATTTATCAAATGCCGAGTTCTGCTAGCGTTGTGGTAATGTTGGCAAAATCATCACGGGCTCTGTTGATCTCCTCATCCCACAGTGGCTTGCTCCAGACTTCGAAGCTTTTGAGCATACCTGCCAGCACCACATCACGCTCTAACGAGGCGTGCTCACGCAAGGTCTGAGGGATCAGAACTCTTCCCTGCTTGTCGAAATTACCGAAATTACATTCAGTGGCGCCAGAAATGAAAAAGCGCTGAAACGCCTTCACATCTTGACGAACCAGGGAGAGTGCTCCTAGTTTTTGTTCAATGATTTCCCACTCTGATAAGGGATAAGCAATCAGGCAGCGGTCAAGGTTGGTGATTATACAGCGGTCTTCATAGCGGGTTGTGAGGATGTCGCGAAACCTTGCAGGAATGCGTATACGGCCCTTGGCATCCAGGGTATGTAAGGAACGACCCCTGAACATGTAGACTCCATCGCAGAACTGAATTGACACTTATGACCACTTTTACCCACTTATTGACACCTTTTATACAGTTGGCACCACTAAATGTCAACTTAAAAAACAAAATCAAAGAATTAGACCGACTCCAGATCTAAGTCCGGGGTTGAATGGATATCAATATATAGAATAATTCGCCATCAGACAACTGTATTATGTGGTTTGAAGGGAATTGTGCAGTGATAATTTCTTAACGCCTTTTTTGGTAACGCAAAACCGCTGTGTTGTGTTCCACTAAATTGGTCGAGAAATGCCACAAAGTACAGATAGGGTGTGGAGGTTGGGTTGAGCACTGCTTGGATAGATGCCGCTCCAGGATTGCAGATGGGGCCGATGGGCAAGCCTCGACGGGTGTAGGTGTTGTAGGGAGTGTCTTTCTGAAGGTGGGCCCTGGTGAGGTTGCCGTCGAAGTTTCTTAGTCCGTAAATTACCGTTGGGTCACTCTGAAGTCGGACCCGTTTTCTAAGGCGATTCAAGAACACCCCGGCAATCAGTGGCCGCTCCTCGGCCACCGCAGTTTCCTTTTCTACCACCGAAGCAAGGATTACCACTTGGTGGCGGGTAAAACCAAGGTTGCGAGCTTGCTCCTCCTGGACTGGGCCAAAGTGGTGGTTGAACATGGTCACGAAGGAGCGCAACATGGTCTCGACCGGTAACCCCCTTGCAAATCGGTAAGTATCAGGGAAAAGGTAGCCTTCCAAGCTCGTGGCCTCTATACCTAGGCTGTGGATGAAAGGTGGGTCGGTTGCGGCGGCGATGAAGCTCTCAGCGTTGACCAACTTACTGGCCTCGAGCAGCTCGGCGATCTGCTTAAGGGTGTAACCTTCGGGAAAGGTGATCTGGTGAAGTCGGACCTCACCGCGGGTAATCTTATTGAGAAGCTCTCCCGGGCGAAGGCCGGTTGAGAGTTGATACTCGCCAGCCTTGATCTGACGGGCTGCCCCCTTGAACCGAACCAGCCAGCGAAATTTTCCGGCGCTGCGCACCAGACCCTGCCCGTGCAGCAACTCACTCAAGGCGGTGACGGACATGCCCACCGGGACCTCCACCATCACTTCCGCAGGCTCCGAGCTGGCCGGAGTTCTGGCAAAATGGAGCATATCTCCAACCAGCCACGTCGAAGCGAGGACGAGAACCAGGAGCAGAGACCACAAAGGGCTCCGGCGTTTCTTCTTGGGTTTGGTGGAAGCTTTTTCCGGCATTAACTTCTTTCTGGATCACAATCCTCAGGCAAATCCGAATATCGAAATCCTAAACAAATCCTAATTACCAAAATTCAAATGACCATAACCGGAGAAGCTCGATATAGGTCCCATAGTTTTTGTTTTGAACATTGAGACATTGGTATTTTGAATTTGTTTCGTGCTTCGTGCTTCGTGCTTCGGATTTCGAATTTTATGTGCTTTGTCTTCCAGTTCTATGAAGGTCACAGGCCACCACCTTATTCAAGCCTTTCAACCACCTGCGGCAGGATCTCACCGGCTTTTCCCTGTAGTGCGAGGTCCAGTTTATGGGAATAGGGTGTGGGTTCAAGATTGATCTCCACCACCCGCGCACCCTGTTCTTTGGCAACAATGGCCAGAGAGGCTGCCGGCTGTACCAGGGCTGAAGTGCCTATCACCAGCATGGTATCACAGGAGCGAATTGCGGCGACGGCTTTATCCAGAATGGTTGGGTCAAGCTGTTCGCCAAACCACACCACCTGGGGACGCAGAAGCCCCCCGCACTCTTTGCACTCGGGTAATTCGGGCAGAGGAACTTCCTCATTGCGACTCACCACGTAGCACCGAGTGCAACGAACCATCCAGATGTTGCCATGCAACTCGACCAGGTTTTTGCTGCCCGCCCGGTGGTGCAGGTCATCAATGTTTTGGGTAATAAGCGAAAACTGAGGAATCTTCTCCTCCAGGCGCACCAGGGCTTTGTGGGCAGGGTTTGGCTGCAGGGGAGCAAGCAGCTCCCGGCGCCAATTATAGAAGTTCCACACCAACTTCGGGTCGCGGGCAAAGGCTTGAGGCGTAGCCAGATCAGTGGCCCTGAAACCCTGCCAGAGCCCGTCCTCGCCTCTAAAAGTGGGCACTCCGCTCTCGGCAGAGATGCCGGCACCGGTAAGTACAGCGACTCGTTTACTTTCAGCCAGCCAGAGGCCGGCTTGCTGAAGATCCGCTGCAATGGCGGCCATCAAATGTCTCCTTCAGTTACGCCTTTGCTTAAAAGTTGGTAGATGTTTAGACCTGCCGCTTCAAAACCTTTGAGACCGTAGACCATATTGGCCTCTATCACCAGATACGTTCAGCAAAGCAAAGGCCATCATCAGGGATATCCTCCAATGATATCCTCCCTCCGAGTGAGACATTGCTGCGAAATTCGCCAGGCCGGGCAATACGCCAGTAAGCGTGCACCACGTTTGTCCCCACTAAGACGACGCGCAGGTCGCGGTCAATGGGAAGGTATGCCTGAATATAAGCCGGCGGAATATAAGCCGGCGCGTATCTTTCCAGGTAATCCTGAAGATCTTCTCGGCTGCGGATGAGAAAAACTCCTCTGCCCTTTGAGGAACCCCGGGGGATCTTGGCGATAAAAGGAAAGGAGAAATCCGCAAGGATCTGTGAGGCACGGGGGTTGTTCCTGTAGATCCGGGTGCGAGGATGAGGGATGCCAAGCAGAGTAAAGAGCTCGGTTTGTTTAATCTTGTCTCCCATGTAACGGTAGTAATTCGCTGGGAAAACCCTCTTACCCAGCGCCAGAAAAATGTCTTCATAGAGGGTACTTGGGTAATAAATGGTATCGGCGTTTCGCAGCAGGTTGAGTTCAATCTCGCTGTAATCCTCGAAGTTGGGACGCAACCCCAGGGTCTGTACCAGGGGACTATGGCGGAGGCGTCTACCAAGTGCTACCCTTTTCCCTTTGACCAGATCCTCGTCCAAGGAAGTCCCCTCCAGCAACAAATCCGAATATCGAAATAGAAGACATTCAGGAATTTAAGGATTCAGGGATTTTGGTATTACGGAAAAAGGTCATGTCAATCCCCAAGCTTTTATTGTTTTTAAATTCCTTAATTCCCTAATTCCTCAATATCTCGCTTTGTTTCGTGCTTGGTGTTTCGGATTTCGAATTTTCTCTACGACCAATGAACTTGGCCTCAACAGTTTGGAAAACAATGAATAGAGTTTCAAC
>WOR8_10005303_pt1 | contig 22018 bp, 21 predicted proteins | sample DeeMarSeWOR38_10_FD_19890 | JGI IMG/M metagenome (IMG submission 19890) | reverse complement strand
TGAATAATCTACCGGCAGATTGCGCTTCACTGGTTGAAGGTCAGGTATTGCTCATTCCCCAACCAACTCCTACACCTACTGCACTGCCAACCTCAACTCTCAGTCCAGCTGAGGCAACTGAGCAAGCATGTGAAAAAGTGGAATATCAGGTCCAAGAAAACGACACTCTAAGCAGTATTGCTAACAGTTACAGCGTTCCCATGGCTGTTGTTCAAGAATATAATGGTTTGAGCTCAGAGACCGTTTTTTCGGGTATGACTTTGATAATCCCCTTATGTGAACGTTTCCCTACACCAGGTCCCACACCGACGGCTACGCTCCCACCTCCCTATAGCGCACCAAATCTATTACTACCTGCAGATGGTACCAGATTTACCCTATCAGATGATGTTGTGACTCTCCAATGGGCATCCATTGGCACATTACTTGAAAATGAAGCTTATGAGATCACCATAATTGATTTCACCGATGGAGAAAGTCGCAGATTAGTAGAATATGTCACCGATACTAAGTTCATCGTACCTGGAACATTTCGCTCATCCGATAGCACCCCCCATCTCTATCGCTGGTGGGTGATGACTGCCCGTCAGGCCGGAACTGATGATGATGGCAATCCTGTTTGGGATTCAGCTGGTGCGGCCAGCGAGCAGCGAGTATTCCTTTGGGCAGGAGTGGCAGCTGCAGCGACTCCTACCCCGTAACCCGGCTAAATTTTTCGTCATTCAGGACAAAAAACAACAAAAAACGGCGTCCAGCGAGATAGCTGAACACCGTTTTGGATAACAATTCGTGGATATTTGTTATGCGACCACCTGAGCTTTTTGAGCGATCTCTTCAAGCATGGAGGTGGTAAGAGATTTTGGACGTTCTAGTGGTTGGCCCAAAGCCCGCGACCAGATCGCATTCGCGGTCACACCTAATGCCCGCCCGACACCAAACATAACCGTATTTTGGGACCTCTTCGTAAACCATTTTCGCGATCTGGAATATGTCATCATCAGGCATAAATTCTTCTGCGAATTTGAATTGAGCCGTGAAGCGCGGATCGGGTTTACGTAAGACCGCATGACCATATCCAGGGATAACCTGCCCCCTGTTCAGCGTTTCCCAGGCAAACTGTCGCAATTGTTCTACAGTTGGTACACCATCAAATTGCTTGTGTATGCTTAACAACCAGCGCAATGATTCTTGATTTGCCAAACCATGCAAGGGGCCTGCGAGGCTATTTAAACCAGCGGAGAAAGCATAATAAATATCTGAAAGAGTTGAGGCAGCTAAATGTGTGGCATGCGCACTGGCGTTGCCACTTTCATGATCAGAGTGCAGGATGAAATAAAGGCGCGAAAGGTTCTGATACTCATCAGATGGGTTTCCAAGCATAAAAGCAAAATTCGCACCCCAGTCCAGATCGGTTCTCGGTTCAATATAATCACCTTTTCCGTATCGCAAGCTGTATATAAATGCAGCCACAGCGGGTAATTTTGCGGTTAAGTTGAGGCTGTCCTCTAACATTGGTTCCCAATATTCATCACGGGTCATTCCTTCAAGATAACGTCGCGAAAAGTTTGACTCATGCTGTAATGCTAATATCGCTGTTGAGAAGAGCATCATCGGATGGGAATCACTTGGCATTGCTTTCAGCACATCGAAAACAAAACCTGGAATTGTTGAACGTGATTTCCACTCATCTTCGATCTCTAACGCCTGCTCTACGGTGGGCAATTTCCCAAGCAAGAACAAGTAGTACAACCCACCGACATACGGCATGGATCCTTCAGTTGGCTTAGGCAGTTTCTCCAATACTTCAGGAATCGTGTAACCTCTGAAGCGGATACCCTCATTTGGGTCAACATAAGAGATATCGGTGACCAATCCTTTCACATTGCGCATACCTCCATATACCTGGGCAATGGTCACCTCATCTACTTTAACACTTCCATTATTCTCAACTAAAATGCGAACTCTTTCCCGCCAGGCAGGAAGTTGTTCTGCAAATTCAGCTTTAAATCCCATTTTTTTTATCTCCTTATGCCTGTTCTTAACCTGATACTAGACCTCGACCAATGAATGAAGTGCAGCGATCGTCTGACTGACCGCATCCGCAGATTTATTCAAAGCAGCAGTCTCATCATCGTCTAAGTTATATTCAATAATCTTTACCATACCTTGACGCCCCAATTGTACTGGTACACCGAAGAATATATCCTTCAAGCCATATTCACCTTGCATGTACGCAGCTGCAGGGACGATCAAGTTCTTATCCTTTAATACAGCTTCAACCATTTGAGCCACTGCAGCACCGGGAGCATAAAAGGCGCTTCCGGTCTTGAGTAAGCTGACGATCTCCCCACCTCCCTTGCGTGTACGCTCAACAATTTTCGACAATTGATCTCCAGAAAGCATCTCGTTCAAGGGTACTCCTGCAACGTTGGAATGACGGACAAGTGGAACCATATCATCACCATGTCCACCAAGCACATAGCAATGAATATTTTCCACACTGACCCCAAGTTCCATAGCGACAAATGCCCTCATTCTCGATGAGTCCAAAATGCCAGCCTGCCCAATGACACGCTCTGGGGGGAGGTCTCCCACTTTTAGTGTTAAGTAAGCCATCGTGTCTAGAGGGTTAGTGAGCATAATGAAGATCGCCTCTGGAGAATATTTCAATGACTCTTGAGTGGCGTTTCGGACGATCTCAGCGTTTGCTGTGAGTAAATCGTCTCGACTCATCCCAGGTTTTCTCGGTAACCCAGCCGTGATGACAACAATATCTGAACCGGCAGTCGGCTCAAATGTATTGCTGCCCACAACCCGTACATCTTTACCTACAACTGGCAATGATTCTTGTAAATCGAGAGCCTTTCCTTGTGGCATACCTTCGAGGATATCCACTAATACAAGGTCAGCTATTTCACGCTCAGCTAACCAATGAGCTGTTGTGGCACCGGTCATACCTGCGCCAATGATGGAAACTTTATTTTTCATATTCACTCTCCGGAAATAATATAAAGTACCCCCTGATAGTATCATATCAGGGGGAAAAAGTTAATCAGAATCCAATGGATGTTCTTCCAGGAAGTGATTGGCTTGTATGGCTGCTGCTGCTCCCATACCTGCTGAGGTAATCACCTGGCGGAAATGTGAGTCAGCAACCTCACCAGCTGCGAAAACCCCGGGAACGCTCGTCTGCATCAAATGATCGACGACAATGTACCTGAGATCATCCATTTCGAGTTGGTCTGTAAATAAACTTGTGTTTGGTGAATGTCCGATAAAAATAAAAACCCCATCAATTTCTTTATCTCGCTCTTCACCAGTTTGTGTATCTTGCAATTTTACATTTTGGACTGCTCCATTACCTGTGATCTCTTTTACCACAGTATTCCAGGCAAATCCAATCTTTGGATTAGACTTTGCACGCTCGGAAAGGAGCGCGCCTGCCCGCAATTCATCTCTGCGATGTACGATGGTTACATTATCTGCATACCGAGTTAAGAATAAACTTTCTTCTACGGCACTATCCCCACCACCTACAACAATCACTTCTTTATCTTTAAAGAACCATCCATCACAGGTTGCACAGTATGAGACTCCACGTCCAATGAATTCGTTTTCACCAGGAACATCGAGATGGATCGCACTGGCACCCGTGGAGATGATCAAGGTTTCGGCCAGATACAATTTCCCATTTTGAGTTTTTACCTTAAACGGTCGTTCAGATAAATCCGCTTCCGTTGCTAAATCATATTCGAGCCGGGCACCAAATCGTTCGGCTTGTTTTTGAAACAAATCCACAAGTTCCATCCCCCCGATACCATCTGGAAATCCAGGGTAGTTTTCAACAGCGAATGTTAATGATACTTGACCGCCCAACTCCATTCCTGTTAAAACAATTGGATCAAGATCAGCTCTTGCAGCATAGAGCGCGGCTGACAATCCAGCAGGACCGGATCCCAAGATCAAGACTTTCAAAGATTCAACTTGCTCATTGCCATTGTCAGTTGAACTTTTTTCATTTTTCTCCATTGCATTTCCTCATAGCTATGATTAGATGTTATTGCCGTTGTATTTTATTATCACAAAGCTAATTCAACCGGGTTAACTATTATCCGTTGACAGTAACCTAATTATCCGATGCTCCTATAAACCAAAAAGTTACATTAAAGATTTATTAACGACTTCCTCCTGATCGGAGGCTTGGTTAATGGGTAAGCATTCCAACCACTCCCCTGTGCGTGATCCTTTTTTGCAGGCAGTCTCCATTGTTCGAGCCCAAAGGACTCTGCAAGTACATCAAGGGACGTATGGAGCATTCACTGAAACCATTAGCAGAAATTATCTGGCAAAAAGCTTGACTCATTGCTTACACGGAATACGGAAAATCGAAAACACCCAGGATATTAATCGAATCAAGGAATTTTTTCCAGATGATCCTGCAAGCAGAACATTGCTTGTCCGCGAGGTGTTTGACAACAGTGGATTTCCTCAAATACCCCAACGCAATAATGAAGCGTCGGCGCAATCATGTGTACATTCACCTCTTCAAAAGGCACCAGTTTGCCATAAAACAGATAAAGTCAGATTTCATAAATTTTCTTATGTCAGGTACAAATGATGTCATTAATTGGGGTAATTATATCTTGGTTAATTTTGCTTAATCCTGACTACTTCGTGAATCCTAATCAAATCCAAATCAGTGCAGAATATTGGGCTTCCATAGTTGACAAAATTTGAGCGTTTTAGCATAAAATCACCAAAACGCTCAATAATTTTAGTTCAAATTTCTTTAAGATTCACCGACGGTTATCTTTCTTGCCTCCACGGTAACCTCCGTCAGAACTTTTACGACTTGAGCCCCCACGACGGCTCCCAGCTCGATCTTTCTGTCTGGCTTCTTCAGCCGTCCAACCTTCGAGGACAGCCTGACGTGAAAGCCTAATTTTTCCTGCAGGATCGATGTCTGTCACCATAACTGTGATCTCATCTCCCATTCTTACTATATCCTCAACGCGATTAACCCGTTCGCTATCCAATTGAGAGATGTGTACCATCCCATCAGTACTTGGTAGGATTTCAACAAACGCACCAAAATCTGTTGTCCGGACCACTTTTCCGGTATAGATGCGTCCAATTTCTGGTGATTCGGTCAAGGCCAAAATACGATCACGGGCCAGATCTTCGCTATCAACATCTGTGGCGGCAATGAAAATTGATCCGTCTTCTTGAATGTCGATGCGTGTGTTAGTCTCCTCCTGGATACTGCGAATGATCTTGCCACCCGGACCAATAACAGCACCGATCTTATCAACAGGGATTTGTACAACACTGATACGAGGCGTGTGCGGTTTTAGTGAGGATCTGTACTCGGGGATGACCGACAGCATCCTTTCGAGAATAGATAAACGGGCTTGCCGTGCTTGTTCCAGGGCTTGCGCCATGATTTCAGTAGTGATACCCTTGATTTTGATATCCATCTGCAAAGCGGTGACACCTTCCTTCGTTCCAGCAACTTTAAAATCCATGTCACCAAGGTGATCTTCTATTCCCAAAATATCTGTCAAGACAGCAAATTTATCTCCATCACCCTTGACCAACCCCATCGCGATTCCAGCCACAGGTGCCTTTATTGGTACTCCAGTATCCATGAGCGCCAGTGTTGAAGCACAAACGGAAGCCATTGAGGTAGAACCATTTGATGACAACACTTCAGAAACCAATCTCATGGTGTACGGGAATTCTTCCTCTGGAGGTATGACAGGGACTAAAGCCCTTTCTGCCAGAGCACCATGCCCTACTTCTCTCCTGGAGGCACCGCGTAAAAAGCGCGTTTCCCCGGTTGAGAATGGTGGAAAATTGTAGTGGTGCATGTAGCGTTTTGAATCAGCTGGGGAAAGCGTATCAAGTTCCTGAGCCTCGCGTGGTGTTCCTAATGTAGCCAATGTTAGCACTTGAGTGTCACCACGAGTAAATAATCCTGAGCCGTGTGCCCGAGGGCTGACTTCAACCTCACTCCATATGTTGCGAAGATCTGTCAAACCACGCCCATCAGGTCGCGTTCTCTGTTCCAGTATCCGCCCACGAACGATTAACTTCAATGCTTGATCAAATGCCTCCTTGATATTCCCGGTCAGAGATTCATCTTCTGCAGAAAACTCGTTGACCACAGTATCCCTAAGATTATTAATCTCTTCATAAAAGGCGCTCACCTGGTAGGGTTGGTTCAAAGTCTCTTCCAGCGCTGGTCGAATCCGTTCCAAGACAGAGGCTTTCAAATCATCATCCAGAAGGTAATGAGTGTAATCTCGCTTGTTTTTTCCGACCTCAGTGGTCATTCTCTCTTGTAATTCGATCATCTTCTGGAGACCTTGATGCCCATGCTCAATCGCAGCAATTAATACATCTTCAGAAACGTTATCTGCTCCGCACTCTACCATGAGGATTGCATCACGCGTACCGGCTACACGAAGATCTAAATCCGATTCATCTTTATCCTTGAAAGTGGGATTAAGGATGAATTCTCCATTGATGCGACCAACACGCACCGCACCAACCGGTCCTGGCCAGGGGATATCAGATACCATCAAGGCTGCCGAAGCGGCATTAACTGCCAAAATATCGATGGGGTTTTCTGTATCAGCAGAAAATGAGTACAGAATTACCTGAACTTCATTGCGCATATCTTTCGGAAACAAAGGTCGAATAGGACGGTCTGTCAATCTTGCTGTCAGGATCGCTTCCTCGCTTGGACGCCCTTCCCGACGAAAGAATGAACCAGGTATTCGTCCGCCTGCATACATTCTTTCCTCATAATCCACAGTCAATGGAAAGAAATCTATCCCTTGTCTAGGTTCCCGACTCATTGTTGCCGTAGCAAAGACCACTGTATCCCCAATACGCAAGGTAACTGCACCTCCGGCTTGGCGCGCTAATTTGCCAGTTTCCATGATGATTTCTTTGTCTCCCACCATGGTTGAATAGCTTCTTAAATCTGATTGCATTTTTTACTCCTTTTATTCGCCAGGCAGATCAGGGACTGGAGACTGAAGACAACGACTCATCAAAGAATAATGAGCATTTTCACCACTCTCCAATTCCCAACCTTATGGCATTTGATTTAACTAAATTCTAAACTTGACACAAGTTTTTCCGCAGTTATGTAACCCCTGGCGGTTATGCTATCAAAGTAGCTACCGTGTTCTACATATTTCGCAAAGCACAACAGAGTAGATGGTTACATTCTCGCCATCTATCTGCATGGGACTAAGATTTTCGACGAATTTTTAATCGATCTGTCAATGCCTGATATCGTTGGTAATCTTTTCTTCGGATGTACGCTAACAATCGACGACGACGACCAACCAATTTTAGTAATCCTCGCCGCGAGGACTCGTCGTGCTTATGAGTCCGCAAGTGATCGGTCAGGTAGTTGATGCGATTTGTTAATAACGCTATCTGAACTTCGGGTGAACCTGTATCACCTGAATGACGTGAAAACTCGTAAATAACCGCTTTTTTAGTATCTTTATCCATACTCATGACGTCTGCTTACTCCTATAAAAACAAACAATACGGCAGGTCTCCATGCCTGAAGTTATCTCTTTCATTACCGCAGGCTGGGCTAGTCAGCGGGCATGATTATACCAGAGAACTATATTTATTGGGTGAAGGCGATGGGTCAGTTCGATTTGCGCAATGCTTCCCATAGAAAATCTTGTGATTCTTGAGGGAAGTGTTTGAGGCTATGTCTTACGATCCAGGCAATGTTAGTATCATTACCACTTATTTGAATCATGTGCTCTAAAAAGTATGCAGTCTCTTTGGATGAACGGGAAGCAAACACTTCGATCACATCCAAAATATCAGGTCTCAACTGTGTGGGTAAGAATTGCATTAAAGGGCTGATTAATGCGAATCCCATTGGAAAATCTTCAAATCCCTCATCTGCCACTAATTGGCAAATTGCTTTTAATCCCATACTTTGCTCATAGTTCTCTTGGGATTTCAGCCACAATTTAACTTGCTGAATGTAGCTTTCTGATTGTTCATTCCTCATTCTTTCTAAGCCATAGTTGATCGCCGCATCAACCAAGCGTTCTTCCGTTTCGGGATGCATCCATGACTGTATCCTCTCCAGAATGGATTTTGCAGGTGTAGGAGATACCTGTCCAATCAGGGAAGCGGCTAATAAGCGGAATTCAAGATTAGGCTGCGACCATAAGGCATCAATTAAAGCCAAGGCGGTTTCGCGATCATCATGAGCGAATAGAACCAATTCCCTCAATATCGCATTTATAACAGGCTGGGGAACATGATAAGCGCGAATTAATGGTCTTGGTTCTCCGACTTGCCCAGGACGGTAAATTCGATCGCTATAAGAATCAAAATAATCGTGGAGTTCCCGGCAAAATCCATCGGGATCTGTCGATTTTTGGGCTAACTGAGCAGCTTGAATCTTTAGCTGTGCGGGTTGAATAGCCGGCATGATCCTAGTGCCCAAATTCGAAATGTAATTCATCGGTAGCAAAATCTATACCAATGATGAATGTTAATGCACTATCGGGGAGATCGCAATTTAGTTGACTGGTAATGTTGCACATAATTTCAATTATTCATCTGGTTGGTTTTAAGCATATCGAAGGCATGATCTACAGAATCAGCATACTCAAGCAATGGACGATACATCTCAGGTATATAATCATCAAATTTATCCATAAAAAGGTGCATCACATCTTCCCACTCAGAACCAATAAGTATCAATCGTTTATGCGTAATGGCACCAGTCTGTAATTGAGACCACATCGTTGCCAATTCGGCCAGGGTACCAATCCCCCCCGGAAGGACTAAAGCTGCATCGCAGTTATCTATTAGTGCATTCAATCGCTCTCGCAGCGTGACAAAGTGCATTTTCTCCGTAATCCAGGCATTCGGAGCTACAGGACGCCAAGCTTCGATCTGGTCACAGGTGACTCCGATCACCCTTCCACCCCCCTCAACTGCACCACGTGAAACTGCTTCCATTGTTCCAATGTACCCACCGTTGAGGACAATAAAACCTTCTTCGCCAAGCAACTTGCCTAATCGATATGCATCCTCGTAAGCAATTTCCCCTGGTTTTGGGCTCGAACCGCCAAAGACCGACACACGCATAAATTACTCCTGATCCCAACTACGTCCATAATTTTGTTCCAATTTCATCAATATCGCTTGTTCCAAATCAATGTCAGCGATACTGGCAATTTGCAACAGGTACAAAGCAACATCTGCCAGTTCACTCTTGAGTTCTTCTGGATCGCCTTGTTCACCTGACCATTGAAAATGTTCCAATACCTCCGTTGCCTCGAGGGTCAAGGAGATTGCGAGATTTCGTAGAGTGTCCATAAACGAATTGATTATAAGAACCAATTATCGAATGGTCAACCATAATTGAAAATCATTGATCCTGGGTGATTTCGATCATCCATAAAATTCTCGAATATTCGATCGAAAGTTATCAACTATTACCAAAATAGCATTATGATAAACTTGAATAATTGTTCGATACCCGGCGGATACATATATACACAAACGGCGTAAAACAGAAACCAGTTCATTCGGTGCACCAGGTCGCATAAGCCACGATTCAAATAAATTCTATTCAAGCCGTCTATACAATGATTTGCCATCAGAACAGGATGTGCCTTATATTGAAAATCCAGTTCCAGCCGAATTTCTCGATCATCTGGTATGTAAATCCAGTGAGAGTATGGATGAATTACCACATGCAAGCATTCATCTCATGGTCACTTCACCTCCCTATAATGCTTCAAAAGAGTACGATCAAGATCTGAATTTAGGTGAATATTTGCAAATGCTCAATGATGTTTGGCAGGAGACTTACCGGGTTCTTGTTCCAGGCGGTAGAGCCTGCATCAATGTGGCCAATTTGGGACGAAAACCATATATACCCCTTCACGGGTACATTATTGATCAAATGCTTGAGATCGGCTTCCTGATGAGAGGCGAAATTATATGGAATAAAGCCGCAAGCGCCAGCCAATCAACTGCCTGGGGAAGCTGGCAATCTGCGTCTAATCCCGTCTTGAGGGACGTACACGAATATATCCTTGTTTTTTCCAAAGATACATTCCGCCGCGGACAAGAAAACAAGGAGAATACCATCAGGAAAGACGATTTTCTGGAATGGACCAAGAGCGTTTGGAATTTTCCAGCTGCATCAGCCAAGAAGATCGGTCATCCGGCACCATTCCCTGAGGAGCTTCCTCACCGATTGATCCAACTATATACCTACAAAGGTGAAATCGTATTAGATCCCTTTGTCGGAAGTGGAACAACCTGCCTGGCAGCTATTAAGGCGGACCGTCATTATCTGGGTTACGATATCAAAGAAGAATATCTCCAAATAGCACGTGAGCGCATTGAAACAATGAGAGAATCAACAGCTCGTGTTAATAATCCTGATTGATTACCTCTGACCTGCATTTAAACCATCTCACACAATTTTATTTCTGATCACCCCAATTGGCCAAGGCTTTTAGAGCAACCTGGGCAGATAAACATTGTTCAGGGTGCCAACCGGGCTCCTGAGCCATTCGGTTTAGATGATCCAGCACACTTTTTTGTTGGATCTCGTCTAAAGTAGCGAATACTTTCAGAACCTGCTCAGGATTCCGAGATAGCAGATTGTCCCAGAGATGTTCTAAAGCCTCAGGATCTTGGTCCATGTAAACGATTATATATCAGTAAATTTCAATTACAATAAATATCGATATCTATTTGACTAATTGCAATTACTTGATTCACAAATGCATATTATCCTTACTCACGAACAAGCTGATTTTGACGCCTTAGCCTCATTACTTGGGGCTCACTTGGTGAACAAGGCGACTATTCCAGTATTTCCGCGCAAATTAAATCGTAATGTAAGAGCCTTCATAACGCTATATGGAATGGAGCTGCCATTTGTCGATCCACGAGATCTTCCCAATGAGCCGATCGAGATGGTCACATTAGTAGACACACAATCGCTGATCAGCCTAAAAGGCATGAGTAAAGACACAAAAGTCCAGGTGATCGACCACCATCCCATCCGAGAAGAAATCCAACCAATGTGGAAGATACTTACGGATGAGACTGGAGCAACTACAACGATCTTCGCGGAGGTCTTAAGTGAACGAGAGCACCGTCTCAGCACAATTGAAGCTACATTATTACTCTTAGGAATTTATGAGGATACTGGTTCACTGACTTATACTCGCACAACTACCCGAGATTTGAATGCTGCGTCATATCTGTTGGATTGTGGAGCGAGTCTAGAAATTGCCTCGGATTTCCTGAACCATCCTCTCTCAATTCAACAGCAAGCGCTCTATGATCGCCTGCGCACAAACGCTGAAATCCATTCTATCCACGGCCACACTTTGATCATAGCTTGTGGCGATGCAGAAAATATTGATGAGGAACTATCATCGATCGCGCACAAATTACGAGATTTGCTTGATCCCGAAGCTCTATTCCTGCTAGTAACAACCCGGGGTGGTGTACAAATGATCGCCCGGTCAACAAACGAAGATATTGATGTAGCCTTGATAGCTGATCAATTTGGTGGTGGTGGGCACGAGCGCGCTGCGGCAGCTTTAATCAAAGATGGTGAGCTTGCGGATGTATGCAAGGAATTGATCGAGATCTTACCTCGATTTGTCCAACCGGCGCTTACCGTGGCTGAAATTATGTCACGTGAGCCAAAGCTGCTTTCTCCAAACACATCTGCCAATGATGCAGCCCTACTAATGCAGCGATTCGGATACGAGGGTTATCCAGTTGTGGAGATTGATGATAAGGGAAAACACCAAATACTCGGTTTGCTTAATCGCCGAGCTGTCGATCGCGCCATTTCCCATCGGTTGAACCTAACAGCAGCCAGCTTGATGAATGCAGGTCAAGTCAGTGTACATCCTGCTGATTCTATAGAAGAGTTGCAACGCGTAATGACCGATACGGGTTGGGGACAGATACCTGTGATCAGTCCTGAATCCAATAAAGTGATCGGTATCGTCACCCGAACTGATCTGCTCAAGACATTGACCAGGGAACCCACCCAACCGCACCACCAGAATCTGGCCGACCGATTACAAGCCGTTCTGCCACCTGTTCAATTATCTCTGCTCAAAACAGTCGCTCAGATTGCCTACAACCAACGTGCTGCTCTCTATATTGTTGGCGGGTTCGTTCGTGATCTGATACTCGAACGACCAAGTTTTGATTATGACTTAGTTGTTGAAGGAGACGGCATCAACCTGGCGCATGCCCTCGCGGAACAGTATGGAGGGCGCGTTACCAGTCATGCTCGCTTCGGCACCGCTAAATGGCACATTGGTGAGGTTCGTTCAAACCTGCTCAAATCATTAGCAGACGATCTAATCCCTACCCAATTAGAAGAAGGTAATCCTGATCAGAATCGACTTCAAAAACCAGAAGACCTCCCCGAATCTCTCGACTTTATCACAGCTCGCACAGAATTTTACACTCACCCCACAGCTTTACCGACTGTTGAGCGCGGGGGTATTAAACTTGACCTGCACCGTAGAGATTTCACCATCAACACTCTGGCATTGCGTTTAGACGGTTACCATTACGGAGAACTGCTTGATTATTGGGGTGGATTAAACGACATCCAACATGGTTTGGTACGCGTTTTACATTCCTTATCTTTCGTTGATGATCCGACTCGTATGCTACGTGCTGTAAAGTTCGAGCAGCGATTCGATTTCAATATCGAAGATCGAACACTTGAATTGATCAAGGAGGCTATCCCTCTCCTTGAACGTGTCTCAGGTGATCGCATTCGTCACGAACTTGATCTTATCCTTGAGGAAGACCGGGCAACCATTATGATCGCTCGATTGAGTCAACTGAACTTGTTGAAAGCAATTGAACCCAATTTAACCTGGGATGAGTGGATATCAAGCAAGATACAATCCATAGCTGGCATGAAGCCAGAAATTGAGTGGCAATTAGAAGATGATTCATCTGTCAAATTGAGATCACGCCTGGGCTATATTCTATGGTTAATTCGTCTATCTAAAAATCATGCCTTGAACGTCATCAATCGTTTGAAATTCCCTAGTTCATTGGCTGATGAAATCCTTTCAGGTCGACAGTTGTGGAATGAGCTGCCCACATTGGGCAATGCCCCGCCGAGCAAAATCGTTATCAGATTGGATAATTTTCAACCACTGGCAATTTATGCCAATCACATCGCTACAGATGAGGATAGCAAAAGACAGATACTGTGGGAATATGTTTCCAAATGGAGACAAATTACCCCATACACTGATGGGCATGTTTTGCGTGAACTTGGAGTACCCCCCGGTCCAATCTATCGTCAAGTGATCAGAACCTTGCGAAATGCCTGGCTCGACGGTAAAATCAGCACACCCGAACAGGAAAAGGCTTTACTTGAAGAGGTACTGACTGAGAATTTCAAAGAATAAAACAAACTGATAATATTTGGTTCAAGATTCAAGTAAATAAGTCTAAATCATGGTTACTCCACCGCTAGTCCAGCAAATTCAGATTCGTAAAGCATCTCGCAAAGATTTGCCCGCCTTGGAATGGGGAGGTGAATTTGCACACTTCCGACATATATTCGCCGAAGCATACCGGTTAATGGAGAAGGGAAATGCAGTGATGTGGATAGCTGATCTGATGGATGAAGGTCTTATCGGGCAGCTATTTGTTCAATTGTATAATCAAAACCATTCAGATGTCTTGCCATCCAACCACGCTTACATCTATGGATTCAGAGTAAGACCAGAATTCCGTGGGTTCGGGATCGGAAGCCGGCTTCTGCAAACAGCAGAAAACGATCTACTTTATAACGGATTTCTACGGATTGCATTGAATGTTGCCCGCGACAATGAAGACGCCAGACGACTCTATGAACGATTCGGGTATCAAGTAGTTGGTCCAGAACCTGGTATTTGGTCTTACCTGGATGATAAAGGTAAGCGTTGTTTTGTAAACGAACCTGCTTGGCGCATGGAAAAGAATTTTTAATCTTGCATCTCTACAATTTCCATGCTAGAATCTGTATCCCATGGGGTGGTGGCGATAGTGGCTTTCGTTGAAAAGTGGGCTTTACCCACTTTTCTTTGTTATAGAGCCCAAATAGCCCGACCCTCCGATTAGAGTACTTTTAGCTGGAGAAATAGCAAGAATGAAGAACGAATTTGCATTAGCTTTCAACGAAGTCATAGAAGAGAAACAATTACCTAAGGAAGTGATCCTGGATGCTTTAGAAGCAGCCATGGTATCCGCTTATCGACGGGCAGTTAACGCTTCCAATGCCCAACATGTTGAAGCTAAAATCGATCCGGAAACGGGCAAAGTATCCATATTCGCAGAAAAAGAAGTTGTAGATGTTGTGGAAGACCAACGAACTGAAGTTTCCCTGGGAGATGCTCATCAAGTTGAACCGGAGTCTGAAATTGGCAGCATGGTTATCGTTGAAACCACTCCCAGTAACTTTGGGCGTGTTGCCGCACAAACCGCGCGCCAAGTCATACAACAACGCATCCGCGAAGCAGAACGAGAAGCTCAATTAAATTACTTCAATAACCAACTAGGTGAGATCGTCAACGGGGTGATCCAGGCGATCAGTTCCCAGGCGGTAACTCTGGGTCTTGACATGAAGGCTGAAGGCATCATGCCTCGCAACCAGCAGATACCTGGGGAACGCTTCCGCTTACATGACCGCGTTAGAGCCCTGCTGGCAGAGGTGAAATCAACTCCCCGTGGACCTCAATTGATCCTCTCTCGAGCTCACCGAAATTTCCTGCGCAGGTTATTGGAGAATGAAGTACCCGAAATCTACCACGGTCTGGTTGAAATCCGATCTATTGCGCGTGAACCGGGTCATCGCTCAAAGGTCGCTGTTTCAGCGCTCCAGGCTGGTGTAGATCCGGTTGGTGCGTGTGTGGGAATGCGTGGTGTTCGTATTCAAGCCATAGTACGCGAGCTGAACGATGAAAAAATTGACGTTATTGAATGGAACCCAGATCCAGCTGGATATATTGCGAAAGCTCTCAGCCCGGCTCGTGTAAATGGGGTTTACCTCGACGAGCATACGCGTGGGACGAAAACAGCCACCGTCGTTGTCCCCGAAGATCAGCTTAGCCTCGCGATCGGACGCGATGGACAAAATGCACGCCTTGCAGCCAAATTAACTGCCTGGCGAATTGATATTAAAAGTCTACCGGAAGCCACTGCAGACGCCCTGCATAAACTCCAAACCGATCCCGAATTCGCGGATCTGGCTGAAGCGGAAACCGATATCGTAAGTCAAATTGAAGCCATCTTAGTGAAGAAAGACGAGGGACGACCGATAACTCCTGAAGAATATTCAGTTCTCAGTCAGTTTGTCGACCGCATTGAACGAGGTGTTATCAGCATGCACCAAGCGGAGAGAATGGCTGAATTGGATCAGAGAGCGGAAGCGAAGGAGAAAATCCCGGTAACTGCTTTCGATATGCCAATTGAAGAATTGAATTTATCCGAAGGTTTAACCCGCTTGCTCAGCGAGGCTGAATACAAAACAGTTGGCGATCTCATGCTGCAGTTGGAATTGGACTCTGATGCTATCTTAGGATTAAACGGCATCGGGCCAAAAGCTATGGAAAAAATCGAGCTATCCCTGGCTGAAGTCACTTTCCCAGAACCCGTGATCGAAGAACCCGTGGAGGTTGAAGAAGAAGCTGTCGAGGAAGCAGCCATACCTGAGACTGAGATATCTGAAGAGGTTTCTGAAACAGAAGAGGTTTCAGTTGAACCCGAAGCGGTAGAAATCGAGCCAACAGCAGATGTTGAGGTAACACAGGATGAGGAATTAGTGCCAGCGGCAGAGATTGAAGCCGCTGAGGCAGAACCCACCGAGGTGCTCAAAGAAGAAACCGTCGAAGAGGAAGAAGAGCTACCATCTACGTTAGAAGAAATATTTGCTCTCAAACCTGATGCTTTCGATGTCGATTTAGCTACCACTGACTTTGAGGAAGAGGAAGAAGAAGAGGAGATTGGTGCTCGGAAGAAGAAGAAAAAGAAGAAGAAGAAATACGTTGAAATGGAATATGACCCAGATCAAGACGTTGTCATTGTGAAGCGTAAAAGAAAACGTGACAGCGAAGATTGGGAAGAAGACTGGGATTTTTAATTCGCAAACCAGAGAGAAGTTTGCGTGCCAAAAAACCAACGAAAGGCAAAACACGTTCCCCAGCGGACATGTGTAGGCTGTCGGGAAGTACTATCCAAGCGGTTATTGATCCGCATTGTCCGCACTCCAGAGGGAATCATCGTTGATCCGACAGGGAAGTTGGCAGGGCGAGGAGCATACCTCCATAACCAGAAAATGTGTTGGGAATATGGCTTGAGCGGTTCCCTGGCAAAAGCCCTAAGGACAGACATTACTGCAGAAGACAGGGAACGTTTAACAAAATTTATGAATACCTTATCAGAAGAGACAACTGCCTCGGGAGAAGATCAGCACGAGTAATTGTCGGGGATCTTTTGACAAGAACAATTTGGCTGGTGAGTGACGTGTTCTGATTGATCACATTCATCGATCGATCATGCTCGCCTCAAATGGCCGAGAACGAAATATTGCAGGAGGTGCCAATTGGGTGATAACGGGCATAATAAATCAATTGAATTACCCGCCTCGATAACTGTGCGAGAGTTAGCTGATAGCATTCAGGCTAGTCCCATCGAGGTGATAAAAACTCTCATGGCCAATGGAGTCATGGCCAACATTAACCAACAAATTGACTTCGACACTGCAGCCATCGTGGCAGCAGAGATGGGTTATGACGCCACATTGGAAGCTCTGGAAACTGGAGCAGAAGACGAAATTGGAGAAATCCCTCTCTGGCGACGAGTGATTGCGGATGAGGATCCAAGTGATTTACACAACCGGCCACCTATCGTAACAATTTTAGGTCATGTAGATCATGGCAAAACCACCTTATTGGATGCATTACGAGATACCAATGTAGTTGAAGGTGAAGTTGGGGGGATCACCCAGCATATCGGTGCTTACCAGATAGATCATAACGGACGTCAAATAACATTCCTCGATACCCCAGGGCATGCCGCTTTTACTGCGATGAGAGCGCGCGGTGCCCAAGGCGCAGATATTGTTGTGTTAGTTGTTGCTGCGGATGATGGTGTGATGCCTCAAACCAGGGAGGCTGTATCCCATGCCAAAGCAGCTCAAATCCCCATAATCGTCGCCCTAAATAAAGTTGATAAACCGAATGCCGATCCTGAAAGAGTGAACCAACAACTTGCTGAGATCGGCCTCGTTCCAGATGAATGGGATGGTGATACGATCATCGTACCCATCTCAGCAAAGTTTCATAAAGGCTTAGAAGACCTTCTCGAAGCCATCCTCTTAGTCGCCGATAACTCCGAAATACGGGCAAACCCAAAAGGGCGTGTCATCGGTACAGTAATCGAGGCAGAGAAAGATCGATCGAAAGGGGTGTTGGCTACCTTACTGGTTCAAAATGGAACTTTGGATGTGGGTGATATCGTCGTCGTGGGCACTGCATATGGTCGCTTACGAGCCATGTTCGACCACGTAGGCCGCCGGGTTCAGGAGGCGGAACCATCCGCTCCAGTCGCCGTCATGGGTCTTAATGACGTCCCTGTAGCCGGTGATTTATTCCAGGTGGTCGATTCCGATCGACAGGCTCGCTCAATCGCACGAGAACGAAAAACAGATCAAGAAAAAGCTGCTGCGAGTGAGAGAAGCAGTGTGACTTTGGAGCAATTGTTCGACCAATTCCAGGCTGGAGAGGTACGCGAACTACGATTGATTGTTAAAGCAGATGTGCAGGGATCTCTAGAACCAATTGTCTCTTCCCTTAATGATCTTGGTAGTGGGGATATTTCGATCAATATTTTACATGCCGAAACTGGCAATATCGGCAAAAATGATGTTATGTTGGCTGCCGCTTCGAAAGCGATCGTAATTGGCTTCAATGTCGAAGCCGATACGGCAGCCGAACAATTAGCCGATTCTGAAGGGGTTTCAATTCGTCTTTACAATATAATTTATCGGCTGACGGAGGATGTCGAGAAGGCGTTAATGGGCATGCTAGAGCCAGAAATGAAGGAGACTATTATTGGGCATGCCGAAATAAGGGAAATCTTCAAAATATCGAGGATCGGCAAAATTGCTGGCTGCTACGTTCGGGATGGAGAAATACGCCGCAATGCCCGGATGCGGGTATTACGTGATCAAGAAGAGTTATTTGATGGTGAAATCGCTTCCCTAAAGCATATCCAAGACGATATCAGAGAAGTGCGGGCTGGATTCGAGTGTGGCATCACTTTGAAAAACTTTGAAGGATTCGAGGTCGGCGATATACTGGAAGGCTATATCATTGAGCAGGTCGCCCTCTAACCATCAGGAGTTTAAATCATGGTGTCAAAGACCCGCGCCCAACGCATCGCTGATCGTATTCAGGAAGAGCTATCCGAAATGATGATCTTTGAAATTCAAGATCCTCGCTTATCAGGGGTTTCAATAACAGACGTTTCTGTTGACCGCGAGCTGGCCTTCGCTGATATTTATGTTTCTTCTCTTCGAGGATCTGAAGCCTCCCAGGAGATCCTTAGTGGTTTAAAGCATGCCAGTGGTTACTTACGGGGGCAACTGGCGAGGCGAATCGAGTTACGAACTTTCCCCATCTTGCGTTTTCATTGGGACCCAACTCCAGAAAGCGCTGAGCACATCGAACAATTGCTGGACATGCTGAGTGACCAGCAATTGACAGAATCAGGAAACGAACCTACTGGAAATGAGCAATGAAAAAGGCATGGACGAAACCATCCTGCAAACTGTTTTCCAAGAAATTCTTTCAGCAAAGCGTATCTTTATCGTCTCGCATATTCGTCCTGATGGAGATGCGGTAGGTTCACTTATTGGTCTAGGATTATCATTACAAAGCATTGGAAAAGACGTTCAAATGGTTTTATCGGATGGTGTGCCTGCGATTTTTCGCCATTTAGAGGGAAGCGAACTGGTGAAGAAAAAATCAACTGGCAATTTTGATATGACTCTGGTCGTCGATTGCTCTGATCTAAACCGGACCGGGAAGGCTCTCAATAAAGATCTGGTCCCAGATCTAAATTTGGATCACCATCCAACAAACACAAATTTTGCCAAGTACAATCTGGTCGACGTAACAGCTGTGGCAACATCAGAAATGCTGGCCGAATACCTGCCAAAATTCGGACTCACGATCTCAAAAGAAGCTGCCAATGCACTATTATTTGGTATGATCACCGATACGCTCGGCTTCCGGACATACAATATGACACCCAAGGCTTTGCGGATAACTGCAGACCTGATGGAGTATGGAGGAAATTTACCTCACCTCTACCAGTTGGGATTGTTAAATAGAACTTTCAAAGCTGCACGCTATTGGGGAGCAGGTCTATCGAACATTCAACGAGATGGAAGAATTGCATGGGCAACTCTTACGCTTGATGATCGACGCGCGGTGGGTTATCCTGGCAGAGATGATGCAGATTTGATCAGCTTTCTATCAACTATTGAAGATGTTGATGTTGTAATCATGTTTGTTGAACAAAGAAACGGGCAAGTCAAAGTCAGCTGGCGTTCCCAACCTGATTTTGATGTCACTCAAATTGCACAGCAATTTGGCGGTGGTGGTCATTCCGCAGCTGCTGGAGCAATGATCGAAGGGGATTTGAAGGATATTCAAGAAAATGTGATCACTATAACTCAAACCATTCTAGAACATCAAGCTTGATGATTTTAAACAAAGGAAGTAAGACAACAAATATTGTTTGACGGGGAAGAAAATATGGATGAAGGACAAATGAAAAACATTGTATCCGGTGTGTTGGTCATTGACAAACCGATTGGCTTGACCTCGCACGATGTGGTACAGATAATACGCAGGGGAACCGGCATTCGAAGGGCAGGACACACTGGAACACTCGATCCGCGCGCATCAGGTGTATTGGTGGTATTGATCGGTCCAGCGGTTCGGCTAAGCGAATATGTTTCAGCATCGGATAAACGCTACCAAGCCACTATTCGACTGGGCGGCACGACCGACACTTATGACGCCGAAGGTGCCGTGACAAACCAAACATCTACAAATCATGTTACCGAAGAGAAATTCGATGAAATCTTACAGACTTTTGTAGGAGAGATCGAGCAAGTACCACCTCCATATTCGGCAGTAAAGGTTAAGGGCCGCAAGGCTTACGAGATGGCTCGCAAAGGAGAAGAAGTCGAGCTCGAACCTCGCAAAATTAATGTCTACAGTCTGGATATCCTCGAATGGGCACCACCCGAGGTTGTGATCGACGCGTACTGCTCTTCCGGCACATATGTGCGTTCATTAGCAAATGATCTCGGATCTGCTCTAGGTACGGGCGCATATTTGATCGGTCTCCGCCGTACGAGGAGCGGGCAATTCACGCTGAGGGAAGCGGTACCATTAAGGAAATTGAAAGAAGCATTCGATGCTGGAGACTGGTACAAGTATTTAATTCCAGCTGCAGATGCTCTTGGCGATTGGCCGATGCTTGAATTGGATGCAGACCAAGTCGATTTGGTGCGACATGGACATCGTATTCCTGCCGAACCAGATTCAGATGGGTGGGCGCGTGGTCTCAGCCAACAAGGAGACCTAGTCGCCCTACTCGAACATCACTCAGACACGGATGAGTGGCAACCACGAAAAGTATTCTTCCAATCTTAGCGAAAATCTGCTCTGAGAATATTGTCTCATGCGACATTACTGGTCCTTAGATGATGTTCATCTCCAGGATAGCTGGTTGACGATTGGCACCTTCGATGGAGTCCATCGAGGTCACCAAGAAATCGTGCGCAGTCTAGCTGCTGGTGCCCACGCTGATGGCGCTCAGGCGGTTGTGCTCACCTTTTATCCCCATCCGGCTATTGTCCTCCAAAAAAGACAGGATCCTTTTTACCTGACCAATCCCGAAGAACGAGCGGAGATCTTAGGAGAGATTGGTGCAGATGTGGTCATCACTTTACCTTTTACTCCTCAGATGGCATCCCAAAATGCTCGTCAATTTATTTCTACTCTGAAGAGGCACACCGGCATGGTACACCTGATGGTCGGGCCTGACTTCGCATTAGGACGCGATCGGGGTGGAAATATTCACACGCTCGATGAACTTGGAAATGAGCTGAATTATTCGGTATCCACAATCCATCCGGTGGAGGTTGAGAGCGAAGTAGTCTCTTCGAGCCGAATTCGCCGTGCACTGGCGAATGGCGATCTGGATCAAGTCAATCGTCTTTTAGGACGTCCTTATTTTGTGAGTGGACAAGTCGTCCCAGGGGATGGGCGCGGACATGAAATCGGCATTCCTACAGCCAATCTTTCCTTGTGGATGGAACGCGCCCTGCCTAAATCTGGCGTTTACGTCTCGCAAAGCACGGTTAACGGACAAACCTACGGCGCGGTGACCAATGTTGGCATAAGACCGACGTTTAAATCCCAATCCAATGCCACCCAGGTTGAGACTCATTTGCTGAACTTCAAAGAATCAATTTACGGTCAGGAAATCAAGGTTTACTTTCTCACTCGATTGCGCGATGAAAAGCGCTTCCCAAATATTCAGGCTTTAGTCGCTCAGATCAACCAGGATATTTCGCAAGCTGAGGGTATTCTCTCCGCAACTGAAAGCTGAGATTCACATAGCGGTATTTTTTATAGTTATCTGTGACGGAGGTGGCGGTCATGAGACAGTATCTGGACATGTTGGAATATATCCTCGAGCACGGGCAGGCAAAAGGCGATCGAACCGGGACAGGCACTATGGCTGTCTTTGGCTACCAGAACCGCTACAACTTGCAAGATGGCTTCCCACTTATAACCACCAAGAAACTGCATCTCAAATCGATCATCTACGAACTTTTGTGGATTCTACAAGGAGAGAGCAACATCTC
>WOR8_10003428_pt1 | contig 22030 bp, 22 predicted proteins | sample DeeMarSeWOR38_10_FD_19890 | JGI IMG/M metagenome (IMG submission 19890) | reverse complement strand
TTTCCCTTTCATTCTCATATTTTTCTGTGATGCTCAATATCTTAGATTGCTGAGAATCCGAGAGTTTAAGTTGAATCATGGTTTTCAAGCCATGGAATCCGGGCCCCATGATGCCGGCAGGCCTATGATGGCGTCCAAAACGGCCGGCTTCCACGGCAACAGTACCTGCAAAAAAAATTGTTAAGAACAGTACGCCGACCAAAGCTTTGTTGAATTTCATTTTGCCCTCCTGCTATTCTATAAAGTAATAGGTCATCTGAAAAGTTACCTTTCTTACTTATTAGTATCGCTTGAACCGCTGCAAAGGTTACAAGTATGGGGAGATTTCGGATTTTGGGTTGCGCAATTTTTAGTTGATAGCTAGTCGCTGAGGGTTGAAAGCTAATTCTAATCCTTCGCAGTAGTATGAAAGGAGTATGAAAACATGCCTTGGGTAGACTCGGAGATTTGTACTGGTTGTGGGGACTGTGTAGAGGAATGTCCTTCTGGAGCGATAGTACTCGAAAAAGATAAGGCATTCATCAACATGGAAGATTGCATACGATGTGCTAGCTGCCATGAATTATGTCCTGAAGAAGCAGTAAGACATGATGGAGAAAAAGTCTCGGCGGATGTAGAAGCAAACGTTGAGAGAACAAAGGAATATATGGCTGCATGTGTACGTCACTTTGGTGATGTCGAAGAGGGGGCGAAATGTCTTAGTAGGTGGATCAAGCATTACGGCAGGATAATAAAGATAGCCGAGAAAACCATTGTGGAGCTCGAATCACTTAAGAAAACTTGAGACAGTGATACTCTTTATCAAAGAAGGACATTTAACCCGCGCCCTACGTAATAAGTACTTGGAGGCTATAAAAAGCTCAAAACCGTCTATATCTGAGGAGCAGCGGCCCTTATGGGACATAGGAAAGAGGCATTGTCAGGGTAGGACAAGTGATTACTGGAAATGGACTGCAGACATCAGGGGAGATAGCTTATGTCAGACAGAAAAGATACGATTCTGGTGCACGCCAACGTGGAGATGACCACGGCATCCTTGGAGGCGATCGTAACGAATGCCAAGAAGCTTTCTCGGATGGATACAGCCGATCTGGTAGGAGAGATGATTTCGCAATTCCTATTGGGGCAAGACTTTGAAGCCTATGTCAAGAATTTAGATAACTACAAAGCCTAACCTTTTCTCAGGAGTGGGGATGGAAATGGGAAATGCATAGGCGATTGGGGATGTGAGAGGTGTTATGTGAGGGTTCCCATAAGGGGCAGGCAAGTACTTCACATAACGTATACATTTCTGAAACAATACATCCCCGCGGCTTTGTTGAGGGCCTTTACAATGTTGGATGGCCTTTTTAGAAATCTACTTGGGGTAAAGATACCTGGGGTAGGTGTGGTCATAACTATATCCCTTATTACGGGGATAGGTTTCTTGGCATCAAATATATTAGGAAAAAAGATCTTCGACTGGGTTGAAAGAATTTTTACCAAGCTCCCTTTGATGAGACTGCTCTATTCCGCCAGCAAAGATATGATCGGGGCATTTGCCGGAGAAAAGAAAAGTTTTGATAAACCTGTTCTCGTCGAGCTTGTAGTGGGCGGCCCCATGGCAATGGGTTTTATTACGAAGGAGAGTCTAGGATTTCTAGGCCTTACTGATCATGTCGCGGTTTATTTGCCTCAGTCTTATAACTTTGCCGGATCGGTTCTCATATTCCCTACAAAACAAGTCAGGCCGTTGGAAATGGGAAGTTCCGATGCGATGGCCTTCATCGTCTCAGGCGGAGTGTCAGGAAAATAGGTGATTGAGTGGAAGAGTTTAGAAAATGGAATCCGACCGCAGGAAATATAAAGCAGCGATTTACCCATTTTCAGTCAAGGGAATCAAATAGCGGTTTGAAAATCATTGTTGAAAGTGGGGGAATTTTCAACTCGAGGGAATACGGTTGATTATGCCAAGCCATTTCATCGCTCCGCAAACCACCGTAATTGCCTTTATTGCTGCCCCAATAAATTTCAGAATCGGTATTTAAAAGCTCTTTGTATTCGCAGTGAAAAGGCACTCCCACGCGATAGTTCTCGCGGTATACCGGCGTGAAATTGCAGACGAACACCAGCAGGTCTTTGTAATCGCTTGCTCTGCGCATGAAGGTGATGATGCTGTTATCAGAATCCATGAAATCGATCCACTCAAAGCCAGTGTAGTCGAAATCGACTTCGTACAAGGCTGGTTCGTCTCTATATAGTCCGTTCAAGTCCGCTACAAAACGGCGCAGCTTTTGATGTGGTTCGTATTCCAACAAATGCCAAGCCAAACTGTGATTTTCTTTCCACTCATCCCACTGGCCGATTTCTGTGCCCATGAACAACAATTTCTTGCCTGGATGACCAAACATGAAACCAAGCAGCGCCCGTAGGTTAGCAAACTTTTGCCACATATCGCCAGGCATCTTGTCCAAGAGAGCACGCTTGCCATGCACCACTTCGTCATGGGAAAGGACCAGCATAAAATTTTCGTGAAATGCATACAAAAGCGCAAAGGTAATCATGTTGTGATGGTACTTCCGATGGACCGGGTCTTTGGAAAAATAGGTCAAGAAATCGTTCATCCAACCCATATTCCATTTCAGGTTAAAGCCGAGACCACCAAGATAAGTTGGCCGCGAAACGCCCGGCCAGGCTGTGGACTCTTCAGCGATGGAGAGTGCGCCAGGGTGGTAGCTGAAGATCAGTTCATTCAGCCGCTTTAAGAAGTCTATGGCTCCTAAATTCTCGCGCCCACCAAATTGATTGGGAATCCACTCGCCTTCCTTTCTTGAATAATCTAGGTAGATCATGGAGGCCACTGCGTCCACCCGGATCCCGTCAATGTGGTAGTTATCGAACCAAAACAGAGCGTTGGCGATGAGGAAGTTACGCACCTCGTTGCGCTCGAAATTAAACACCATTGTGCCCCAGTCTTGGTGTGCTCCCTTGCGCGGATCAGCGTGCTCGTACAGGTGGGTGCCATCAAAATATGCCAATCCGTGGGCATCGCGGGGAAAATGGGCTGGCACCCAATCGACGATGACACCGATGTCATTCTGGTGACAGTAATCGACAAAGTATTGAAAATCTTCCGGCGTACCAAAACGCGAGGTGGGCGCAAAATAGCCCAGAACTTGGTATCCCCAGGAAGCATCCAGTGGGTGCTCTGCCACCGGTAAAAGCTGGATGTGGCTGTAGCCCATCTCTTTCACATATTCAACTAGTTGATGGGCCAGCTCCCGATAGGTCATGAAGCGATCGCCCTCTTCTGGCACCCGCATCCACGAACCGAGATGCACTTCATAGACTGAGATTGGCTGTCTTAAGGGGTCCGTGCTCCGACGTCTGTCCAGCCATTCCTGATCAGCCCATTTGTGCTTGTTTATGTCCGCGATAATTGAGCCGGTATTGGGACGAACCTCGAACTGGAAACCGTAGGGATCTGACTTTTCAAAGATATTCCCAGATCGATCCTTAACCTCGTATTTGTAGACTTCTCCCACGCCGATATCGGGAACAAAAAGTTCCCAGACCCCTGAAGAACCCAGGACTCGCATCTGGTGTTTGCCGCCATGCCAGACGTTAAAGTTGCCAATTACACTGACATTACGGGCGTTGGGCGCCCAAACTGCGAAATAAACGCCTTTTACGCCGTTGACCTCCATGGGGTGCGCACCAAGCTTTTCGTAAATCTTATGATGATCGCCCTGTCCGAAAAGATATAGGTCCAATTCACCCATCTGCGGTAGAAAGAAATAAGGATCGTGCACAAAGCGCTCATGACCATTCATGGCCACGATTCGATACTGATACATGAATATTTCTCTTTGCCCAGGCAAAACCACTTCGAAAAAATGCTGATTATGTGCAGATCGCATGGGGTATTCTTCGCCAGTCCCGGGATTGAATAGGTATACTTCAGTAGAATCCGGCACAAAGGCACGGACCACCCAGTTTTTACTACCATTGACTTCAATTTCATGGGGTCCCAAAATCTGGAATGGATCATGATGGAGATTGCGTACGACTGATTCCACCTGTTCTGCGGATATTGTTGGTTCCATATCTCAGCTGTCCTCTCATAAAAAAACCGGTTGCTTGCGGTAGAAAAAAATGTTTTACACTTGCAAATTAGCAGAGATGCGTCGACTAACGCAATGTTGCCTTACTTCATTACAAACAATATTATTACTCCATATTAATTGAAGTCAAGACAACTTGGAGCAACCGATTGCGGATTGCCGATTTGGAAGGGCATAGAGCGTGGAGCATAGAGTAAGGAGCCAGAGTCAGAATCCAGAATTCAGAAGAATGGCAATTAAACTCTTTTAAGAAGTTGAACGGTCTTTACGACTTCAACGATTTATCGGACACTACGCGCTATGCTCTTTGCGCTATGCGAATTTCTACTGGCTACTGTATTCTTTGTTTGCAGGTTGCAGATTTTTTGGCTGATCCCTAGTGGCTGAAGGCTAATGGTAGGTGAGCAGTGAAGAGTTCAGGTAATTCAATGGCAGGCAAAGTCTGTATGGTCACGGGGGCTAACGCGGGTATTGGTAAGGCCACCGCCCTCGGACTGGCGAATATTGGTGCTACTGTTGTTCTGGTATGCCGCAGCCAAGAGCGGGGTGAAGCGGCCCTGGCCGGAATCCAAGAGCAAAGCAGTAACGACCATATTTCCTTACTGGTGGCCGATCTCGCCTCTCAAGGCGAAATCCGCAGACTGGCAGAGGATTTCAACAGGCATCATTCTGCACTCCATGTTCTGGTCAACAATGCCGGGATAATCCCGAGAAAACGCGAGGTAACTGTAGATGGTTGTGAAACCCAGTTCGCTGTAAACCATCTGGCTCCATTTCTGCTGACTAACCTCTTGCTAGATATACTCAAAGCTAGTGCTCCAGCAAGGATTGTGACTGTGGCTTCAGACATGCACAGGGGAGCGACCATCAACTTCGATGATTTACAGTCCGAAGGGTCCTACGGACCAGTTCGGGTGTATTCCCGCACCAAACTTGCCAACGTCCTATTTACCTATGAACTAGCTAGAAGACTTCAGGGAACAAAAGTTACCGCCAATTGCCTACATCCGGGTGTGGTTGCTACTAAGCTACTTGCAGATGGTATGGGGATGCCGAGAGCACTTAGGTCAACTACCAGACTGATAGGCGCCAAGCCTGAGAAAGGGGCCAAGACTTCAATTTACCTGGCAGTCTCGCCTGAGGTGGAAGGTGTAAGCGGGAAATACTTTGTTAGACAGAAGGCCGTGGAGTCCTCAAAGGATTCCTATGATGAGAACCTGGCCAGGCGGCTATGGAGAGTAAGTGCAGAGCTGACAGGGCTATCCGCATAGATGAGGATATGAGATTTCGCATTTCGAATTGCGGATTTTGGATTGCGGAATTATCGCGTTGCGATTTGTCCGTTGTCAGTTGTCCGTGGTCCGTTGCGGATAAAGCATGGAGCATAGAACAGAGGGCATAGAGTGAAGGATTGTAAATTTCCCCTATGCTAACCTACTGACTGGTGAATTCTTTGATTGCGGATTTGCCTCCTACACGAAAATTAAGTCAAATACCCAGATTAAAGCTAAAAGAGAAGAAACACCAAACATCACGGACTCGATTATGACGTAATCTTTAAGGGGTCGATAACTGTCCGAAAGACTCCATCTCCAGGCATTCCACCACTTCAGCCCCTGGTGCTCTTGGGCTTGCACGTGATATTCGGGTAGGTCTTTGTGGTTTTTGTAATAGAGAAGTCCGATAATAAACCACACCCAGCAAACAAAGCCCAATATCACCAAGAGGCCTAGGGCCAACTCTGCCACAAAATGAGCCGATTTAACTATCGGTCTCCACATGGGGCTACCTCCTTTAATTTTAAAAATTCAGATCCCATCTGTCCAAATATCTCGCGCGGTCAGGGCTAGGGGTAAAATTTGCTAATAACCTGGGAATATACTTTGGTGAGATCCTATCCCCAATGGGAGACCGCTTTAGATCTTTTGCAGGGAGCAGATCGAATTCGTTAATATGCAGGAAATAAGCCAAGTATTTGGCAGAGCATAGGGCACAGGGTAAGGAGTCAGGAGTCAGAATCCAGAATTCAGGATAAAAGCAGTCAAAATTGAGTTCCTTTCAACTACTGGCTACTGGATTCTTTGATTTCGGATTGCGGATTTGGGATTTCGGATTGAGGATTTAGGGAATTCAGGAATTAAGGGATTGAGGGATTTGGGAATTGAGGGAAGGCGCAGGGCGATTGGGGTCACTTGGCCGGATCACGATTCCTGAGGCTAAAGCTTTCGCCTTACATTGCCAGTCCGATCCATGGTACGGTCTGCTCTCTTATCTGCCACTAAAAGGATATCTGGAGGTAACTATGGCAAATGATGGCAACAGGGTGTTTGTCGTATACTTTTCACCATCAGGATCAACCCGTCATGTAGCCAGGGTAATGGAGAAAAGGTTTAAAGAATTGGGAATTGACCCGTCTCTGTTTGATTTAGCTGAAAACAGTGAGCTTTCGCAGGTAATCTCCGAGCAGATTCGAGGTGACAGTTGTCTGATTGTGGGTTCTCCGGTTTATGCTTCTCATGCGGCGCCTCCCATCATGCAATTTATTTCCGAATTAAGCCCTGTTGCCTCTGCGTCCGCCGTACCCTTTGTCACTTGGGGAGGCGCCTCCAGCGGCATTGCCTTATTTGAAATGGCGAGAGAACTGCAAAAGGCAGGATTTAAAATCCTTGGCGCAGCCAAGGTTATGGCAGTTCATTGTCTGATGTGGCAACTCGAGAATCCTTTGGGAGAGGGACATCCGAACTCCGAAGACGAGAGAATGGTTCAGGAATTGATAGATGAGGTCAACAGGAAGATGCAAAGTCATAACTCAAAAGGAATCGAATTATCCTACCTGGCGTACCAGAAAAAAGAGATTCACGCCGAAATGGAAAAAATGAGCCTGGAAGTTGCTAAAGCTCACATGCCGGTGCGGGAGGTTGACGAAGAGTTGTGTAATCAATGCGAAATATGCGCGGAAGTTTGTCCGACGGCAGCGGTTGCCCTCGTGCCATACCCCGCATTTGGAGAGACCTGTGTTTATTGTTTCAGTTGCATGCGGAACTGCCCAGAGGGGGCAATAAAAGCGAATCTAAGTGAGATCTGGCAGCTAATTAGGGACAGGGCGGAATTCTTTAAAGAACGCCCTAAGACGAAAATTTTCATTGCTTCCCACTCACCAGAGCAAGAGGCATAAACCTTGCATTTTATCTAGGCTGAACCAGATCATTCAGTGGACGGGGCACCATGTTTAGACTTGAATTGAAATACCAAAACCTCACCGTGAGAGAGTACAGACTCCAAGATGGAGATATCCGATTTATTGGCCGTGCTCCGGACAATCACATTGTGATTGATGATCCCGGGGTCTCACGGAATCATTGTTTTATTATCCAAATGGCAGATGAGTTGTTGCTTGGGGATAGAGGAAGCAAGCACATGACACTCGTAAATGGGATGCAAGTTATATGTGCAAAACTATATCATGGTGATACCATCAGAGTTGGTGTGCATCATACACTCAAGGTCTCTATCATCACGAAAGATAGTAGTGGAACCGTATCTGCCGTCTATGACCGACAGAAAAAACTGATGAATACAAGTTAAGCTGATAAGAGACAGCGAAAAAGCACAGGGCGAGGGCAAGTAAGATTTTGGATTGCGGATTTTAGATTTGGGATTAAGGAATTGAGGAATTAAGGGATTTGGGATTTTAGATTGCAGATTTCTTGGTTGATTGCTGATAGCTGACGGCTGAATACCACCGGTTCAACTGGGTAACCGGCTAAACAATCAGAGGGCAAAGAGTGAAAGACTTTAAATTTGCCCTATGCTTCATGCCCCATGCTTGGTTTTAATGGGGCTTTTTTTCTTGCTATTTCTGTCTTCCTTTCTGTAATCTTGTACAAGTTTAAGACCTTGTTGGGCACTACAAGAAACAATCCTTTCAGAAATAGCTTCTGATTATGGCAGAGTGGCAATCATGAGAAAGTTCCCAATACTACTAATCACCCTTCTCATAGCTTTTGTAGCCCAAATCCCCAAGGACTCTTCGTCACAGTCGACACCGTGCGAGTCAAGGTGCAGAAAGGAATACGCTGAGTGCGTATCTGCCTGTCAGAAACTCCGTGCAGGGTGGTCTGCAATAGATTCCTGTGTCAACCAATGCACCCAAAGATGGACTCAGTGCAACCGACAGTGTCAGTAAAAGCGCATAGTGCAAAGCGCAGAGCGCAGGGCGAAAAGTCAGATCTTGAATTTTCCCTATGCTCTGTGCTCCATGCCCTATGCGAAGTTCTACTGGCTTCTTTGATTAAGGTTACTGCTCTTCAAATTTGGGTCCTGGCCAAACCCTCTTGGCTGTTTACCAGGTAAAGGACCTTCCTGGCACGCCCATTGCATTTCTATTCCAGCCCCTGATGTTAAACTAAAGCCTACTGTGGCAGAAGAAATTAAGGTCTTTGCCTCAGTGGGGGAAAGGGCTTCAAAGGAAGGTCCCATGGAGTGTCCGAAATGTGGTCATGAGCAGGACAATACCTTCGAATGCGAATCTTGCGGAATCGTCTTCGAGAAATATGAGCAGATTCAGGCGAGACTTAAAGGTCACGAGATTTCTAAACCGATTCAGATTAGCAGGCGAATGGGGTCTCCGAAAAGCAAAAATTCATATTACACCGCACTAGGTGTGGCAATAGGAATCATTGCCTGCGTAGCCCTCTATCGAATCTTTTTACACTCAGATACTAAAGAAATCAAAAATGAACAGCTGGTAAAACTAACGAGTGCGCAGGAAGAAACCATCAGAGAAGAGCAGAAAGTTGGGGGCATCAAAATAGCTCCCCATAACTCGAAATCTACCAGTGAATATATCGCCAGAGCTGCCAATGCCACCGTCCTTATAGAAACCGCATGGGGATCCGGCTCGGGATTTTTTATCGACAGCGGTTGTAAGGTTGTGACCAATAGTCACGTGGTTCATCTCGACCCCCGGAGACTTGAATCTATGGAGACACAGCAGAACCGCTTGAAGCAAATCATTGAGTATGAAGAACAGGAAATTGCGAACGCAGAAGATGGAATCAGATATATCTCCGACAGGGGTAATCGACGAGAAGTGGAAAAATTCATAAAGCTTAAAAAGGAAAGGCTTGAACAGTTGAAAATCAGATATCAAGCCTTTACTTCGACTTTGGAGAGCATTAAATACGGCTCTGGCCTATCCGAGTTAAAGGTAACCTTAATTGATGGGAGCCAATACACTGCTATTATTGCTCAGTTGAGTGAGCGTTACGATCTTGCCTTGCTCGAGCTGCTCGGCTCGAACTGTGCATCCATCGAGCCTGGCCAATCAAGCCGATTGAGGCAAGGTGATCCTGTGTATACGGTTGGCCATCCAGTTGGCCTTAGACATAGCGTAACATCTGGCATTGTTTCTGGTTTTCGAGAACACGCAGGGGTACGACTCATTCAAACTGATGCACCCATTAATCCGGGTAATAGCGGGGGACCATTAATTGACCGCAATGGAGAAGTAATAGGGGTCAACACCATGATACTCGCCGATACAGAAGGTATTGGGTTCGCAATCCCCATCGAAGTTGTTTTAGATGAGTTTCAGCTAGAAACGGACTTTGAGGAGTAGCATAGGGCATTATCCAGCAAGCAGCTGACAGCAGACAGCGGGCAGCAGACAGAGGTCAGGCCTTAGAACCTTGGCTTGTGAATCAGATCTTTAAAAAGAAGGAAAACTTCTGGAGTAGCCCAGTTTATCGGGCCAATAATTTTCTCTACTACAATCCCTTTTTTGTCGATGATGAAGCTTTCTGGAACTCCGGTTATTCCATAGAGGTGCCTTATAGTTTCTCCAGGATCCAAGAGTGCGGGAAAGGTCAGATTCATTTTGCGCATAAAAGGTGCCACCGCTTCACGCCCTTCAGAGTCAATACTGACCGCCAGGATTTCGAAATTCTCACCCTTGAACTTTTCATAAAGTCTCTGCATGGAGGGCATTTCTTGCCTACAGGGGGGGCACCAAGTGGCCCATATATTTACCAGAACAACTTTGCCTCTGTGACCAGCAAGACTAACCTCCCTGCCATTAAGGTCCGGAAAGCTAAAGATCGGAGCTTCAAGTCCCGGTTGAATCGGTCTTGATGTTTTTAAGGTTGAATCTCTCTCCTCCCGTAGAAAAACTATAAGAACTATCGAGGCAATGAGAACAACGAGAATTGTCAATACAAGTTGAGTGTTTCTTTTTGGTTGGACCTCCCCAGCATTCACTTTTGCTACCTCGAACGATTTGGTCACGGCTCTCCACTTTACAATTTAGACTCGGCAAAGTCAAAGCCGGGCGCAGGGCACAAGGCAGACGACGGAGGGCAGAAGACAGAGGACTCAGGACAGACGAAAATTGTATTTTACCCTATGCTAACCTACTGGCTACTTGTTTGGATAAAGAGGCTCGAACCTTACCAGGAGCAGATCAGCTTTCCAAAGGTCAAGGTTCGCATCTACCAAACCCTCCTTCTGGTGAAATACGTGGTTGGACGGAGATGATTACCCTTGAAAAGTAATAAGGCCTTCCAGCCTTTTGTCAATATGGCACTTTTATTGCTTATATAAATGCGGGTTGATTTTTTGAAATATTGGACGAGTTAAAAATAAAAAAGACACTGATGATCTCATTTTGTCCATGGATGGAGGATCTGACTCTGACATGAAAGAGAAAAAAAATGATCAGGCAGGGATTCTACCCATGAAAGACTGCTTCTTGTTCTTGACCAAGGGCTCGAGCCCAAGCACGGGCTACCCTTTGCTGGACGAAGTAACCATTGGTAGCAGTCCAGACAATACCATCTGTCTTCCTGAGGAAAATGTATCCCCTTTCCATGCCAGGGTTAGCTTCCAGGAGGGAACCTGGACCGTGGAAGATCTGGGTAGCGTCAGTGGCATTATCTTCAAGGGCGAACGAGTGAGTAAGTTGGTTCTAGCCTCCGAGGATACCTTCCAGATAGGTGATTTTACTTTTCGTTTCACTGAGGCGGACATTCCTGAAGCAAGAGATCAATTTTTTGATACCATAACGATTTTATAAGACAAAATGTGAGGCCGGGGTCGGGTCTTTACGCCTGAATTCCGGCTAAAATCAAAAAAAGGGCGCCGGGTCCCTCGGAAGAGCAGCCTAATTATTGGAGTCGGGTTTAACCAGGAGGGTGAGACCCCGGATTCCATGTACCCTGACCCGTTGTCCACGCCTGATTGGGGGGCTACCTTCAATCACCTCTGCCTGCCATCTTTCGGCCCCAATCTCAACATAGCCCGAAGGGTATAGGTCATTAATGGCAATTCCCCGCGCTCCCTGCATGGTATTTGTCAGAGCAGGATCATCCGGATCGTAGGCCCGCCAGACCAAGGGAAACATAGCTATGTCTTTTATTACCAGGAATGCCACCAGGCCAGATATGAACCAGATGGGGAGGTCCACCCATTTTCGCACCAAGATCAGGACAGCAATCACCAAGGCGGTGAAGGGGATCTGAAGCAGGGCGTAGCGCAGCACTACCCTGGCTGACCAGCCTTTTCTTTCCATGCCCTCAAGCCTTTCCTTCTTTTTTCATAGAACTATTTACTAACTCCCTATGAGCGGGTCAACATAAATTAGTAGTCAGTAGCCAGTAGCCAGAAAGCAGGTTTCAGTGTTCAGGTTTCAGCTTTTGTGTTTCTCTTCCCTTACACCTGAAACCCGAAACCTGACACCGTGAGATTTGTTGCCTGGGATTTCGGATTGTGGCTTACGAATTGTGCACCACTTCAAAACCACACCAGGTAAAGTGGTAATTTATTTCCAATATGTTACCTTTACTTCCCAATTTTTGAATCGCAGTTCTCGGTTATAAATAAAATAAGTTATCGAAATTATATATAAATTTTTAATATTGCCCGTTGGCATGATCTTTGTTTACAGAAGCTTCAGCAGTCATCTCCGATAATCTTTGAGTTGCAAAGGAATAGTACTAGAGAGACTTATGAAAACAAACAAAGCAAGACGGCTTTCAGTGCGTGTTCCGGCCATAGGATGGGAAGCTTACATATCGAATGAAGGATTGAAGAACACCAGAGCAAAAATTAGTAATTTCAGCGCGGACGGGGCTTACCTCATAACAAAAGAACAATATGAGCCTGAGTCAAGGATCAGTCTGTCGATTAAGTCGCCCTTAGTCTGTTTTTCCGTCACCGGATTGGTGGTTCGTAGAGATCCGTACGGCTTAGCGGTTCGTTTTCTCGATCACAATGAATCAACTAGAAGTTCGCTCTTGAAGATTATCTCTAAATTCTTAGCAGAAAAAGGGGCACAAAGATTGTTTGTGGAAGAGACTCTAGTATGCCGCGAAAGTAGAGCTAAGCGCAATTCTAATTCAGAGCAAGAATGTTTTTACAGCAGTTCACTGTTGGCCACTGCCCCGTGCAGTGAAGACTCAAGTTTGGTAGAGAAAAATAGCAGTAGCAAGAGGGAGAGCAGTCTTATGATTTGCTCAGCTCAAAGCGAGATCAGGGAATCATTGAAAGTATTCTTAAGTGACAGCGGAAAAACCACGGTGAAGTGTCCTTTCTGTAAAAAGTGCCATCACACCACAGTCCCTAAACATCTTCACAACAAACCGGTTCAGGGAAAATGTAACTGTGGAGAGTCTTTTTCTGTCCTTTTCGACAGCCGCAAATATTATCGCAAAGAGGTGCGGTTACCTGGGGAGTACTGGAACACATTTGGCGAGAAGGACCTGATGACTGTGACAACCCTATCTTTTTCCGGTGCGGGGTTTGAATCAGGACAACGAAATCCTTGTATTAATTCCGGCGAAACTATCCGGCTAAACTTTTTGCTAAAAAACAGAGATAAGATCTGGATTAAATCAAAGGCACTCGTCAGACGGGTTAATGGTAATCAGATAGGTGTAGATTTCATGGGGATGGATGAGCACCAGCAAAAGTGCCTTGGATTTTATCTAATGCCATGAGAGGGGGCAAGAAGATAGCAGAATTGAGCAACACTCAGATTGAAGCTCTGCTTAGGAGCTATCTCGAAAAGCTTTTGCACAAGGATGAAATAGATAAATCCATGGAGCGAAGAAGTTGCAAAGGTAAGGAAGATCCGAATGAGCATGTTGATGCTATGGCCTATCTACAGCACGACTGTCGCCGGGAGCTGGCCATAGGTAACTATAGCCGGGCAAGCGGAGCGGTCGAGGGCTTATTAAAAGAAAAAGGCATAGCGTTGGATCGAGACGGTGTCAGCTACGAGAAGCTGTGCCGTGGAATGATGAAGGTTATGATAAATCATCTCGAGATCGACATTAGGCGTACCCGTTTTGATAATTCCCTAAACAACCTGCCATTTCCCGAGCTATTGAAGGGGGAGTCGTTCAAGGACCTGTGACCTTTCCTTAAGCTCCAGGGCTTAAGTTGATTTGAATCTCGCCATGTGGTCCACGCTAAATTATCTTTTATCTTGTCAGGTTGATCCACATCTCCTATCCTATAATTTATATGTTCTGTCACAGGATAGTCCGCAGTCTCTAGTTGGTCGATGCTCTCTCAAGGCTGAAGTCTTCTCCCACAGGCTCCGATTCGATAGCGGAAATTAATCTTCCACTAATCCCGAAAAAGATGAAAAACACGGACAATACCACCGAGCAACTCATAGACGAGATAAAGGAATTGAGGCAAAGGATTGCTGAATTAGAGCTCTCGCAAGAACACCGTGAGCAGGCCGAGAAAGAACTGCGGGAGAGCGAAGAACTATTTCGCATGGTGGCTGATTTTACCTATGACTGGGAATATTGGCTCTCTCCCGATGGTAAATACGTTTATGTATCCCCAGCTTGCCAACGCATTACCGGTTACTCGGTCAATGAATTCCACAAGGATCCAAAATTTCTCAGCACAATAATACATCCAGAAGACCATGACGCAGTTTGTACACATCTGGAAGAAAGCTTGGAAAGCAACGAGGCACTCCACGTTGACTTTCGCATAATTACCCGAAGCGGTGAGGAACGTTGGATCAGTCACTTTTGTCAACCGGTTTACGGTAAGGATCAGAGCTATCTAGGCAGACGGGCCAGCAACCGCGACATCTCCAGGCGCAAACAGCTGGAAGAGGAGCTGAGGAGGGCTAATAGATCCCTGAGGATGCTTAGTGCCTGCAACCATGCTTTGATTCATGCCGAGAACGAGGCGAGCCTCCTAAACAGCATATGCCAGATCATCGTAGAGGGAGGAGGATACAGGTTGGCGTGGGTAGGATTCAAAGAAAAAGACCAGAAAAAAACCGTGCGTCCGGTGGCGCAGGCAGGATATGAAGAGGGCTATCTCGAGAGCTTGCATATCACCTGGGCTAATCGTGAACGGGGTCGCGGCCCTACGGGCAGGGCTATACGTAGTGGTGAGCCGAGCATCGCCAAAGACATTCTGAATGATCCCAGTTTTGTACCCTGGAGAGCTGAAGCACTAAAGCGCGGCTTTGCATCATCCGTTGCCCTCCCTCTGGCAATCCGGGGGGAGACGTTTGGGGCCTTAAACATATACTCATCGGAACCAGATGCATTTGATACGACAGAGGTCAACCTTCTTGGAGAACTGGCCGGTGATCTATCCTTTGGAATAATTGCCCTGGGGGCGCGGATCGAGCAAGAAAGTGCGGAAGAGGCCCTGCGAAGGGCTCATAGGGAGTTGGAACGGCGAGTTAAAGAGCGTACGCGGGAACTGGTGGAGGCCAACGAGAGGCTCAAAAACGAAATAGAAGAGCGCAGGAGGCTAGAGAAAATCCTAACCCAGAAAGAGAAACTTGAGACTCTGGGAGCCATTGCAGCTGAGGTGGCCCACGAGATTCGCAATCCCCTCGTCTCTATCGGCGGTTTTGCCAGACGTCTCAGACAGAAGTTCCCAGATTTAACTGAGTGCGAGATTATCCTTCGTGAATCGGAACGGTTGGAGAGGATTCTGTCCCGCATAGGGGATTATTTGAAACCGGTGGAAGTCCACTTTCGGGAGTGTTCCATCAATACTATTGCCGGCGACTGTAAAGATCTTCTGTCGCCTGAATTAGAACGAAGGAAGGTGATCTGCCGATTAGATCTTGATCCAGAACTTTCCCAGGTGCGGGCGGACCCGGATATATTGAAGCAGGTTTTTATCAACTTGATTCGTAGAGGGGCGGAGTTCATGGCCAAGGGGGGCAATATAGTGATTAAGACCTGGGAAACGAAGCAAGATATTCTCACAGAGTTTGGTAACCAAGCACCAGGACTTCGGGTCAAACGTCCCGAACAGCTCTTCATGCCTTTTGCTGACGAAGGTGAAAGTGTCGGACTTCCGCTCTCTTATCGCTTGCTCAAAGACATGGGCGGTCTTCTTACTTTTTCACAAGCAAAGGACTACATAGCCTTCACAGTAACTCTACCAAAAAATTTTCTTTTCCTGCATCCGGGAAAATCCAGGTAACAGCTGACAGCAGGCAGCCGACAGCAGGCAGCCGACAGTAAAAATGTATCCTGACTAAAGAATTCTTGCTGCTTGCCGCGAGCTGACCGCTGCCAGCTGGATGATGCCCTATGCTAACTCGCTGATTACTGGATTCTTTGATTTCGGAATACGTAGCTACTAGGCAGGTCCATCACCACCGCCAAGCCAGTGGTTTGCGTCCTCCAGGCTGGTAAAGACCTTTATCTCAAAAGGGAGTGACATGGTGTCTGTGATCAGCTGGTACATCTTGGCCACTCCGAAGGCTGAGCCCTCCTCAGTCACGAAAGCTGTTTTACCACCTCTTCGGGTCGAGAGGTTGAGGGTGCTCACAGAGCGTGCAAGATTCCATATTTCATCTTCGGTCAACTTTACATTTCCCTGGCGGAAGTCCCACAAGGCATGGAGCGTAACCTCGCCTTCATAGTAGGAGCGGATGGCAATAGCGAACTCACGGGCGGTTACTGTTCCACTTACAGTGAAGATAGTAAGCTTCCTCGATCTATCAAACTGTGTCTCGATCATGAAATGGATTCTAGCAAGTTTGGGACAATGATGAAAGGGGCAGGTTGTTGTTTGGTTGCGTATGTAGGAAATATTTTGTAGGATTTTGGAGTTGGATCTAATAAGGCCTACTAGGCACTAAGGACTAGGCACCGAGTTCGCATAGCGCATATCATTTCTCATTGCTCATTTCTCGTTGCCCATTGAAGACCAGGGACTTTATAGTACATGACAAAAATAAAAAATGACAATTGCTAAATGCGAACTGATAAATCGCTGGCTGCTTGCTGCGAGCTGACCGCTGCCAGCTGATAAGACTGGCTAAACATGGCACAGGGCAGGGGGGTAAGAAGCCTTTAGACGGTTGATTTGAAAATCGGGGGGTGATGGCAGTGATGTATAAGAAAGTGGAGCAGGGGGGAGACCGACATGTAATAATCGATGGGGAATCCCGTGTGGATGAGATGAGGGTCACCCCTAATTTAGCCGACGATCAATTCAAAATTGAGCTGCTCATAGCAGATGATTGTCCAATGCGGACAAGTTGCGTTCGCATTGAAGAGGGAGTCAACTCGATTTGTATTGATCTGTCGATATGGGACCTCATCAAAACTCCGAGTTGTCAATGAATTATGGGTTGAGGGATGCCCATTGGGAAAAAACTGTGCTAACTGCAAAGATCTCCGCAGCATAAACATACCTGGATCATTCGAACCAGAAAAATCCCACGCCCATATCACCTGTAAAACCAGGCATAAAAAAAGAGCCAATTGAGCTTTCCTTTGACCCTTGCTTACTCTGTTTCCCGTAAGACCAGACTAATGATATGGTCGAGCGGGACTGTAGGAGAATAATCGATGAAAAGAAAACTGCGGGGACTCAAGCGTAGGGAAATTCAGTTGGATCTTAGCCTTTACCGGGTTGGCGTGCCCATCCGGGGATTGTCTGGGAGACCTGGGAATACCAGATCAACCACTTTGCCCGGGAGTATCGCGTTATTGCACCCGACCTGCGCGGGCACGGCCAGAGCGACGCTCCTTTCACCGAGTACACCATGTCGGAGCTCATTGACGATATCAATACCATCACTGAAGTGCTAAAGCTGCCAAAGCAGTTCGTTCTGGTCGGCCATTCCTTCGGCGGCTCCATCTGCATTGAATACGCCCATACACACCCGGAACGTTTGGAAAAGCTGGTTCTCATTGCCACTGCCGGCGAGTACCCCCTCCCTCGTGGGGCTTCCATTCTGTCCCGCGTCCCAGCGGCGGCTTTTCGACCGTGGTGGAAGTACCGTCCGCGCTGGAACGCCGAGATCCATGTAATGAAGCGTTTGATGCTCAACAACATGCGTAAGTGGCAGGGCTGGCCGCTTTTGGAGAATATCCGCACGGACACCCTCATCATTACGGGTGAGCGTGATCGCTATTTTCCCCGCCATGTTTTCGATGGCGTGAGTAAAATGATGCCGAGGGCAGAGGTCATCGACGTCAGTGTGTCCAAGCACAAGGTGCAGCTCGAGCGCTCCCAAGCGGTCAACCGTGCTATCGATCGCTTTGTTTCTGGTACTGAGGAGGGGCGGCGTATCTCCTGGCGCGAGCAAACCGCTAAGCGGAAGCTAGAAGATGATCGCCCCTGGCTCGCGAGTTACAGCAAATGCACTCCTCACACCATTCCCATTCCACGCCAGCCGCTCTACAGATTTCTGGAAGCAGCGGCGGACAACGTACCGAAGAAAACAGCGACCATATTTTACGGCACTGAGCTGACTTACCAGCAACTCGAGTGGCAAGTTAACCAGTTCGCCCATGCCCTGCACGGCCTGGGTGTCCAGCCAAGAAGTCGAGTTATGGTGGTGTTGCCCAACATGTCGCAGATGATTGTCGCCTACTACGCCACGCTCAAGGTCGGGGGTGTGGTGGTGCTGCCCAATCCCGACGCCGACGGCCCGGGCATAATCGCGCAAATCAAGGAGACCCGTGCCAGGGTGTTGGTTACACTGAGGGAGTTTGGCGAATTAGCGAGGAAAGTTCGAGAGGAGATCCCGCTCACCGTCGTTTTCGCCGACATACGCAGCGGTCTAGCCGCCAGTGTGTATCGCAAACTAATGGACCGCTGGAAAGCGGCGGGGCTCGGAGAAAAGGAGATAGCCGACAGGGATTATGGTGGCCATCTCATGAGCCACTTGATAATGGATGCTCCCCGGACTCCGCCGGAAGTCGAGGTCTCCAGCGAGGAGTTGGCCGCTATTCTCTATACAACAGGAACCACTGCCGAACCCAAGGGGGTCTGCCTGAGCCACGGTAATCTGGTGGCCAATGCGCTCCAAGGCCGCCACTGGTTTCCCGACACAGATTACGGACAGGAGACCTTTCTCTCGGTCATTCCTCTGACGCACAGCTACGGGATGACCAGCGCGATGAACATCCCCATTGCCATGGGCGCGACCATGCTGTTGCTGCCCGTTTTTGAAATGGAGCAAGTGCTGCAACACATCAAACAATACAAGCCCACGATCTTTCCCGGTGTTCCTTCCATATACATGGCTATCAATCAAACTCCGAATGTTCACAGTTATGGATTGTCATCCATAAAGGGATGCATCAGCGGTGCGGCCCCTCTTCCTGTGGAAGTACAGGAGGCCTTTGAGAAAATCACCAGAGGTCGGTTGGTGGAAGGCTACGGATTGACAGAAGCATCTCCGGCAACACACCTTAATCCCCTAGAAGGGGTACGCAGGGTCGGCTCCATAGGCATTCCCATCCCTAACACGGACGCCAAGATCGTGGACCTGGTGACCAGGGAGGATCTTCCTGCTGGACAGATAGGTGAACTGGCGGTCAAAGGACCTCAAGTCATGCTGGGTTACTGGAATCCCACCGAAGAGGAAGATACCGAGTCAGTTCTGAGAGAGGGCTGGCTTTACACCGGCGACGTGGCGGTGATGGATATTGACGGTTTTGCCAAAATCATCAGCAGAAAGCGGGATACCATCCTGGCAGGGGATTACAGCGTCTATCCTCGCGACGTAGAAGAGGTGCTCTACGAAAACAGCAAGGTCATGGAAGTAGCCGTGGTTGGTGTTCCGAGAATGGCGACGGGGCAAAAAGTCAAGGCATTTGTTGTGCCACGTCCTGGTAGCAATATTACCAAGGAGGAGTTACTGCTCCTTTGCCGCAAGCGCCTCGAAGAATACGCCGTGCCTTGGGACATAGAGTTCCGCGAGGAACTGCCCAAGTCCTTTGTGGGTAAAGTGCTGCGGCGTTTGTTGGTTGAATAGGAGATTCAGGGTAAGATGGAAACAATTCGACAGCAGATGATTGCTCTACTAATCGACAACGAGATGGATGCCAGGGAACTCTCCCAAACCATGGGGATCCGTGAGAAGGAAGTTTATGAGCATTTACCGCATATCGCTCGCTCTGTAGCAGCGCAGAAGAAGAAACTCTTAATCAAGCCTGTCCGCTGTCTAGCATGTGGGTACGTTTTTAGAGACCGAAAGCGTTTCACCCGCCCAGGCCGCTGCCCACGCTGCAAAAAGTCCCACCTTGACGAGCCGAAATATAGGATCTTCTGAAAAGAAAAAATCTTAGGCTGAGCCCCCTTGGCCACAGGGTGATCCCCATCCGAGGCCTAGGGGGTTTTTATTATTATGGCATAAATCCTGCAGCGTTATGCTAACCGAGGTCTAGATTGCCGCTGTTTTAGGGTGGTGGCGACCTTGTGAGGGGGAGGCAAAGGATGTTCAGAAAACACGCACGTATATTCACTAAACCAAAGCCGAAATGGCCGATTTCCGCGCAAGTTGGCGGTGAAGTAATCCACGGGGAAGCTAAAGATATCAGTCCTTTTGGGGCTTTTATTCGCTGCAGAAAGCCGCTCAATCTTAACGAAATCTTTGACATGGTCGTGGATACTCCAGAGAAGTCTCTGAATATTCAAGCTGAAGTGGTTTGGTCTAACATTTACGGCCCTGATGATAACATTACACCCCGGGGAATGGGCGTCAGGTTTGTGAAAATCTCCCATGAAGACCGCAAACTCATTGAGAAAGAGCTCGGCCAGTATGAAATAGGAAAAGAGGCAAGTGATTTTCTGGATACCCTGGAAATTGAGTTGAGGATAGATTGACGGTTAACCTCCCGCCATTACAAAGAAAATTTTCCCCCAGTCAAAACAGTTTGCCCGTTGCTAACTCTTAAAATTTTTTTAATCCTCTCCCTTTAAATTGGTTCAAGCATTTACAATTACAACTAAATTTATTTCACTCAATCCACTGCTACCCTGGTACAGACATTGCATCATCCAACATTCATCCCCGCAGCCCTTTGGCACTGACTACTTTGGCAAAACTTATTCTGGAGAAGCTGAAAGATGTTCGAACGGCCGCAAACTATCAAAGTCGTTGCAATGGCAGTCTTATTGTTCCTCGGCCTCTTAACCCAGCCAGCAATGGCGGTGCCGGTGACCGTTCACGGCGGTAAGTTGGTGCAACTTAATGAGCGCCAGGTCGAAATGTTGAAACAACAGCCGGCCGTCTATTACCTCAAAACTGCTCCGGATAAATTATTTAAACACTATATTCTGGTTGAGTTGCCGGATGAGCTCGGAGGAGGATTCTTCCTTGCCAAACCTGCGGATATGGCGGCAGCGCTGGAAAACGTGGTTCGCGGACCTCTACTTGGGTGGGGTTGTGCCGGAAGACGGCAATGTTGATGGGGAAGCATCCCCATTCGGTGTAAGCATCAATGACTCTGCCAAGGCCGATTACGACAACACCTATATTGTTGGCGGTAGGGTGGGATTTTGGTCCCCTGGCAACCGCTGGATGGGAGTTGCTCTGGATGTTTCGTATTTCGAATTGGAAGCAGACGGTACAGAGACAAAAGTCTTGCCAGTATCGGCACTCATAATCTTGCGCTACCCCGGGGATAGGCTACAGCCTTACATTGGAATCGGCGCTGGTGTTTTTTTCACCGACACCAAAGTTGATATCCAGTTGAGCGGCCAGAATAAGAATTTTTCTGACACCGCAACGGATTTAGGACTGGATACCCGCGCTGGTCTGGCATGGAGGCTGTTTAGACGTTTCGCCATATTCGGCGAGTATCGCTTCACCTACTTTGAAGCTGACTACAGTGACACAATTAACAGCGGCGGTACGGAAAGTGATGTGAATATAGAGATCGATAACAAGGTTCATTATTTTCTCCTCGGGTTTTCTTACAGGTTTTAGAGCAATCGCGCTCAGGCTGGAGAGGCAAGCGAGGGTTTAATGTTCAAAGTCCCCTTTGCAATAACAAAGCTACTCACTTTACTAATACCGGTTTTTGTCCTGGTGACAGTCTCGCCGGCCACAGCTGGAGAGAATAAGCAAAACCGCAGAGTCTACAGACGGGCTGGAAAGAGGTACCTTCATGACATCCTCAATTCCAGAAAGGTAAGTCCCATCGTTAGAGCGGTAAAGGAGAACATGGAAGATCGGGGCATTACAGCGAGAAGCGCAAGAGGTTTAAACGTTTCCGCCCTGTCGAATTCCCTGGTTAAGGTTGACGAGGACGGCAATATTCATACCTACATCCGGGTCCATTCATTTGGCGCTCCACAAAGAGCTCAGCTCGAGGCCTACGACGTCGAGATAGAAACAGTCAATGAGGAACATGGGATCATTCAGGCCTGGATACCCTTTGAACTAGTCGACGAAGTGGCCCAGCTCCCCTTTGTTAGGTTGATCACCCCTCCCGGGTATAGCGTCACCCGAATTGGCGCCGTAACCACGGAGGGTGATACGGTTCTGAAGGCGGATCAAGTGAGAGCCCTCGGTTTCGACGGCACCGGGGTGAGAGTGGGGGTTATTTCCGATGGGGTGGACAGCATGGCTGCTGCCCAGGCCTCAGGTGATCTTCCGGCAACTGTTACCATTCAGACTC
>WOR8_10003012_pt1 | contig 22040 bp, 18 predicted proteins | sample DeeMarSeWOR38_10_FD_19890 | JGI IMG/M metagenome (IMG submission 19890) | reverse complement strand
CGATTGGTGTGTTCATTCTGCTTTACATACAACATGGCGTTATTGAGGTTGGCCAGGTTGTCCCCTCTTGTAAAAAAGACGACTTGCTGCGAGTTAATTTCATCGATTTTGGTACGAATCGATTGGGCGGTAGACGTCATGCGTTTGATAAAAAATTTAAGGACCCCGCGTACCAGGAACAGGCCGGCCTCCAGCAGCGAAATGCGGCCGAGCATGACGGCGATAACCAGCACCGCCGGGATAAAATACTCCAGAAAAACAGCAAGGTAATACGGATTCATGATGGCGTTGCCGATCAGTCCGGTCAAAACTGCAGAAACGGCGATCAGCACCGCCGGCAGCGACGCCTCCACCGGCCGCGGAAGACCAGCACGCTTGGTTTTCAAGAAGATATTACCAAGCCCAAAAAGCACCATGACGGATAAAAAGGAAATCGTGTAGACCGCAGCGAGGGCTTTCAGCTCCCCCCTTGTGATCAGCAAAACCGACACCGAAAGAATGAAAAACGAAGCAATAATGCGATGTGTTGTCCCGCGCCGGTTGGTTTTCAACAAAGACTGTGGGAGGCATCGATCCAGCGTCATACGCCTGATCAGACCATTGACTCCCACAAAGCTGGTCAACACCGCCCCACTGAGCACCAGGGCGGCATCCACAGATATGAGATTCGCGAGCCAAATGCCGCCGGATAAATTGCCCAAGTGAGCGAGCAGCGCCTCCTGATTTGCGCCGACATGCCGGATTGGCACCAGAGCAAGCGCAAGCAGCGCTATGCCAGGATTAAAAACGGTGACGGCAACCCACATATTTCGCAGTGTCTTGGGGAACACCCCTTCGGCTTGTTCTTCCACATAATTGGCCGAACTCTCAAATCCGGAAATTCCCAGCAAAGAAGCCGAAAAGCCAAAAAACAGGGCCGTGACCAGCCCGCCTTCCACAGGGGTGGCCAGATTCAGATTGAAGGTGTCAAGCCCATGTGTGACGACGAAAGCGATACTCATAACGATTAACAAGGTCAACGTGCTTAGATGGAATATAAAGATGACAATTGCCACCCGGGCACTTTCGGTGATACCGATGATGGTCAGTAGCATGAAAAAAGCGAGCACACCGATGGTGGCGCCGGTGACCGGCAGTGAATGCCATATGGTATGGGCATAATGCATGGCCTCGCTGGCGGATATCACTGCTGTCGCCATATAGGAAAGGATGGTCAGGCAGGCAGCAATAGAGGCTTTGAATTTACTCGTGGTGTTCAGAAGGGCATTGTAAGCACCGCCGTTCAGGGGAAGTGCGCCCACGACCTCGGCATAGATGGATCGAAAAAGAAACAGCACTCCCGCGACAATCAGCAGAGCGACAGGCGCCCAGCGCCCGGCATAAATGATCGCCAGCGCGGAAACATATAGACATGATGAGGTGATGTCATTTCCGCAGATGGCCGTTGCCGGGAGTTGACCCATTCCGCCTTTTTTGTGCTCAGTAATGCTTTTGAGGGCACCTTCCACAGCCTTGCCCTGCTCAGTATGATCGCCTCTTTGCGGATAATGGATCTCGGCACGGCCGTATTCAGGTAATATGGCCAGGCTATGCGGCTTATGATGCGAATTTGATTTTGACATAATCGAAATCAATTTTCACAGTTTATCAAATGCCGATATATTGAGAATAAAATGGACAAATTCTGTGAGGCACTTTTAAATTATCAGCTCAGCGAATTAACAGTAACGATTTTATCAATTTCTTCATCGGTCAATCCGATCGGATAAGCAGCCGGGGCCGGTTTAATTTGCTCATCGTATTGTTTTTGCTTGATGTCGGCACTCCCTTTGTGCTTTTAGACCCTCAATCTCCAGAATCGAAAAGAACCGAGTTAACTTTAACGTCTTTGATTCCATCAATATTTTTCCCCTTAAGGATATGGATGATATTGTTTATAATCTCTTGCTCCTGAGACAGCGTCGTTTCAATGGCTACGAAAACAACGCCATTGTTGCATTTGACTTTTGCTGAAGGAAACCGGTTGAAAAGCGCCTCCTGCGCTTTGGCAGCCACATGATAATCATCTATCATCATTTGAGATTCTTGTGTTGTTTGAAAACACGGTCGCTTAGCGATTTCAGCCAGAATTTCAACTGCGTCATCCACCTTCAAGCTGTCGACATGCAGAACAATATCATAAAGAGTTGGATCATTAGTATCCATTCCATAAAGATGCATACCCCATTTTCTCCGCTCCTCGTCATCTTTTTTGAGGATATGCCGGGCCTCTTTTTCAGAAATATGCTCCCGTCTCACTTCTTCTTTGATTCTGTCTTCCAAATTTGCGTTGATTCTTACTTTTAATATGTTTGGAATCCCTTGGCAAAAAAAGTGACCGGCCAATCCGTGGTAGATGACATTGTCCTTTCGAATATGTTCTAAAAATGCTTCACGGATAAAAATGATATATTTTTCTTTGCCATGCTGGAAACGCTCTAAAATGGAGGGGGCATCATGAATTGCACGAATTAGCTTTAATTCATTTATATTGAAATGCGCCGAGGTCTCCAAAAGAATATCTCTCGAAATACATTCATACCCCAAATGCTGAGCGAGCTTTTCGGCGACCTCCTTTCCCTTACTGTATGATCCTCTTGAAATCGTAATGACACCCATTTTATTTTCCTCTCATTTGGTCGTGGAATTCAGGTAATAAAAAGCAATTTTAAAATAAGTTGATTATCGGGTAGTCATCTATGACCAATATTTTGTCCATGATCAACGCGTTGCGCTATCTATTTCTCCTCGTCATCCAGCCGGGCCAGGGCTCTTAACAATCCCAGGGGTGATGAGCTTATCGACAGCTTCTGGATCTCTTCCATTCGCTTCTGGTTATGCTCGAATTTCTTTTTAAGTCTTGCCTCGTATGCCTCTTGAATAGTCTCCACGAGATTTTCAAAATCATACGGTTTTTCCAGGTACTTAAATGCGCCCAGTTTCGTGCACTCCACAGCTGAATTGACGGTGGCGTGACCGGTCAGCATAATGATTTCAAGGTACTTGTGCTTTTCTTTCAGCACCCTCAGCACCTGGGCTCCATCCATTCCAGGCATTTGAAAGTCTACTACTGCGACATCGAAAAAACCTTTCTCAGCGGACTCGATTGCCGTTGACAGCCGTGGTGACATCAAAGTTTTTTAATACAAGCCGTTTGGAAATCGACTCTAAGAATTTAACTTCGTCATCAACCATAAGCAGCTTTATTTTGTTTTCATTGCTCATGATAACCTCCATTAATTAAAGTTTGGGTGGCGCTTGCCTCAGAACTGGTTTCCTTTAAATGACCTTTCTGCTCTCCGGCCGAGTCGGTACCTAAAAGCGAAAAATCATTCTAACCTGAGTTTTCGCCCAATTGGGTCACCAGTATATCGATTGCCTGGTAATCGTCTGCCATGCGGATCTCCGCACCAATTGACTTTGCAATATTTTTTGTCTCTTCTGTCGGGAATGGGCGTTCACCCCGGGTCCCCAGACCTGAAAAAGCGATTCGTGTGCTGCTGTTCGTTTCCCGATGTACCGCAACCTGAATTTCTCCATTTTCCCCAACCGATTTAAAGGCGAAGACCAGTGTTTGGTATACCAGGTTTTGAAGTCGGAAAGGGCAGGTCGATACGATCGGTGCTTCTTCCTGCGTTGGATCAAAGCGAACCTTGCTGGCAAAACTTAAAAATCCGGCAAGATTGATCATCAAATCGAGGATTTCGATGAGATTGACGTTTTTGAGGGGGACATCCACGCTATGGGAAAATCTATTCATTTGCTTGATGGTGGTAAAACCCCGCTGAATCTCTTCGACAATATCCTGGCTGCAGGTATTTAGCATCTCTAACTCAATCTTTTGACCCCTTGCCACCATTTCCGTCAGATCCTGTAAAAGACCCGCTGCCTCGGAAATGATGGCCAGGATGTTTTTGAGTTCGTGCGAAATGCTGGCATTGACTTTGCCGAAAAAGGCCAGGTCATCATTATTTTTAAAATTGATCGTGCTGTTCATGGTGCCTCCGCTATTATGGTATTGTGCCGATCATGCGGCCGATTTACAGCTTTCCCGCCAAACCGCAAATCGGCTTCTGCTGACCGGCGATCGGTCAAACTATCCGGTTACCTCCCGCAGAATCGTTATCAGTTCATCAATTTGAATGGGTTTCGCCAGATAACATGTTGCCTTTGCCGATCCTGTTTCGAAGTCGGTTTTAGACCCATGACCGGTCAAAAAGATAATTTTCATGCCGGGGTCCAATTCTTTCAATTTCCGCTCCAGTTCGATGCCCCCGATACCCGGCATTTTGACGTCCAGTATGGCCACATCGTACCTTTGCGACTTGGCCTTTACGATGGCATCTTCACCCGTAAATACAGGATCGATGTCGATTCCCCGCAATGCCAGTCTTTTGGCCAGCATCGTTGCGAACTTGCTTTCATCATCGACTAGTAGAACCTTCATTTTTAATGATCTCCTCCGGAATCCGGGTTGGCAGCGTAATGGTAAAGGTCGTGCCTTCATCGACTTTACTGATGACGGTAATGTCACCGTGAAGCTTTTTGACCAGACCGTAGGTGATGGCAAGCCCCAGTCCGGTGCCCTTGTTGCTTTCTTTTGTGGTAAAAAAGGGTTCGAAAATTTTCGGCAGCGTCTCCTCCGGCATGCCGCAGCCGTTGTCGCTGATGGTGATGCGGACCTTATCGGCTCCTGCGGATGACGCTGCGATATCCAGGTTGCACGGATGACGCTGCGATATCCAGGTTGCAGCCGTTGTCCACCGCCTGAAAGGCGTTGTTTACCAGATTCACCAGGATCTGCTGCAGCTTGCCCCGGTCGGTTTCTATCGGGGGCATGTTCTCGGGCACGTCCACGTACACCTTTATATTCCGGTAGGCCGCCTCTTTATTGTGAAAAACGAGGGCATCTGAAATAACCTCTTTCAGATTCACCTCTTTAATCTTGACCTCAAATTTGCGGGCAAATCCGAGAAGTTGCCCGGTAATCGCGCCGCAGCGTTCGACCGCATCCAGAATGTCATCGATGTAGCCGATCAATTCGTCATCTTGGCGGAACTGTTCCTTGAGAACAAACAGATCTTTTACATACCCGGCGGTTTCGTTGATCAGGGCCAGGGGGTTGTTGATCTCGTGGGCAACGCCGGCCGCCAGCTGGCCGATGGATGCAAGGCCGCCAGCTGGCCGATGGATGCAAGCTGGTTGCTCTGTTCCATCATCGCCATGGTCTCGGCTTTGGCCTTGTCCGCCCGATAAAGCTTGTTGATGATGAACGTGCAAGTGATGATGATTACGATCAGGATGGCCAGTATGCACAAACCTACAAACCAGTTGATGTTCGAGCGCAACTGCTGCCAGACCTTCATCATCCCGGCTTTTTGCTTGATCACCATGAGAATAAATGGGGTGTCTGCAATTTGGGTCGATATATACGCATAGCCCATAATGATGGACCGCATTTGAGCATCTTCGGTCATGGCGACTTGGGTTCTCTGGGAATAAGCTGGCACCGGCAAGGACATCTTTTGAAAGATATCGCCGTAGAATCTGGAGGGCGTCTGGACGATCCCGGAGCGGTTGATGAGAAAAATTTCCGCATGGGCACCGGTTTCATAGGTAGACAGGGTCTGTATCAATCGTTCCGTTTCCAGCGTGGCCCGCAGGAGAAAAAAGGAGCCGTCGGGCCGGAATGATTTGACAGCAATGATGATATGAGGAACATCGCGATAACCGCGAAAAATTTCACTGACATAAAAATGGTGTTTCTGGCATTCAATAAACCAGCGCTGGTTGCTGTAATCCCGGCCCTCGAGGTTGAAAGGTCCGGCATACGCAACCTGGGTGCCGGTATGGGCGATTACGCTCAGATCCGTCAGTCCACCGAATCCCAATTTCAAGTTTCGCAGGATCTCCGCCAAATGATTGAGGTCGGTCAGCTGATCATACGCAAATTCATTCACCGTGAATCGCAGGGCAGCCAGCCGCTCTTCCAGAAAAAAGGTCACCGCTCGCCTGGCGTTGGAAGCCAGCCGTTCGGCGCGCAGCGTTAGCTCCGAATCCACGGACTTTTGAAGCAGCTGGTAATGAATAATGGTGACTGCCAGCAAGGGCACCAGGGCCGTGGCAACCAGCACAGAGATACCCACCACCCAGATCTTACGATAATCCGTAAAGGTGAAATAAGGATCCAGGTGTTTATTGTCTTGAGAATTAAATTCGGGCCATATCGATCCAAAAGCCCTGCGGATTCGCTCAATCATGGCGAGGTCTCCCCGATCCGGGTCAAAATGGCCATCAGTTCATCAATACCCAATGGTTTGCGCCAAAAAGCGTAGGCGCCTGCCTGCAAACATGCTCGTCGATCTTCTTCCGTCCCATGCCCGGTCAGAATAATCACGGGCGTCATCGCTGATATTATTTTGATCTGCTTAAGGACTTTGATTCCATAGATGTCCGGTAGGTGAAGATCCAGCAAAATGAGGAAAAAATTTTTCCGCCGAACCAGGTCGAGCGCCTGCTGCCCGTTGTAGCAAATGTCACAATGGCAGCCCCTCAGCATCAACCGTTTGGCCAGCATGTTCGCAAATCGCTGTTCGTCATCGACAATTAATAGATTATATTGTTTCATATCGAAACATATTTTTATTGACTGTTTAAAATTATTGTTTTATTAAGAATAAATATATCATTTAGTTTCATTTGTAAACACTTTTTTGAAAGGTTATTTAAATGCCAAACATTCGAGTGCGTTCAGCAGGTTGGTTGATTGGATCGCTATTGATTTTCATCGCGAGGTGCCCTGCCGCAGCCGCAACTGCAAATCAGGTGACAGCCGGTGCTGCCGTCCACGCCTGGTGGTTTTGGCCGATTATCCTCTTTTTTTTCTGCCTGATTCTCGGTATTCTGGCTGTCATGGCCGGCGTCGGTGGCGGCGTCCTTTATGTTCCGCTGGTCAGCGGATTTTTCCCTTTCCATATCGATTTTGTCAGAGGTGTCGGGCTCATGGTGGCCCTTGCCGGTGCACTTGCGGCAGGTCCGGGACTGCTGCGGCGCAACCTCGCCAACCTGCGGCTTGCCCTGCCGGTGGCCTTGATTGCCTCCATCTTTTCCATTTTAGGGGCAATGCTGGGGCTATACCTGTCGGCGTTGAATCCCGACATCATCCAAACTTGCCTGGGGGTGACCATTGTGGGCATCGCCATCCTGTTGCTGGCTTCAAAGAATACGGAAAAGCCGGTGGTGAACAAGCAGGATGCCATCGGGCTTGCCCTGGGACTGAGAGGGGCTTATTGGGACGATGGGGCGCGCGAAAGCGTGGAATGGAAAACCCATCGAACTTTATTGGGCCTGTGTATGTTTGTCCTGGTCGGTATGCTGGCCGGCATGTTCGGACTGGGCGCGGGATGGGCCAATGTTCCGGTTCTAAACCTTCTGATGGGTGCTCCGCTGAAGGTATCGGTGGCTACCAGCAAGTTTTTACTGTCCATTACCGATACATCGGCCGCCTGGATATACATGAACAGGGGCTGTGTCATTCCCCTGATCGCCGTTCCCTCCATTGTCGGCTTGATGCTGGGCTCCCTGATTGGCGTCAAGATTCTGGCCGTGGCCAAGCCCAAAATGATTCGATACATGGTCATCGCCGTGCTGTTTTTTGCAGGCCTTAAAGCCATCGACAAAGGATTGGGCCTCGGGCTGTTAGGATAATAAAAGGACTATAGCATACGGAGTAGCATATTATGAATACCCAAAATAAAGAAGACCTCCAACCCTCACCGGAACAAATCATCTATGCCAACTTGTTGGTTATCGGCGTATGGGCCGGTATTTTCATTCTTGTGGCAACATACGTGATATATGTCACTGGCATACTGCCCGCCCATGTCGACATGTCTCTAATCCCCAAGCTCTGGGGTAAGGGGGTTAATGAATATCTGGAAATGACCCATTCGCCCCATGGGTGGGGGTGGGCCGCCTTGCTTTACAAAGGGGACTTTCTCAATTACCTTGGTTTTGCGTTCCTGGCTTTGATGACCATTGTCTGTTACCTGGTTTTGGTCAGGGGCTATAGCCGTCAAAAAGACTGGATGTATACGGCTATCGCTGTCCTGGAAATCGTGGTGCTGTCCGTGGCAGCGTCCGGAATTTTGGGCGCCGGGGGCCATTGAGGGTCCACCATGGCATAGGGGTGCATCCACAAATTGGGCCGTTTGCCGATATTGATTGCGGGAAACGGCTTAACCCAGATTGCTCCATCTGGGATTGAAGAAAGGTGAAATATGAAAGCAAAGAAAATAAATGTCCTGCTGGTAGATGACAACCAAAAGTTCTTGAAATCTATTGCTGAAAGGACCCGGCTGAAAGGCTTTAATGTCTTTACGGCCTCCAGCGGCAAGCAGGCGCTGGAGATAGCTCAAAAGCAATCTATTCATGTGGCCGTAGTCGATCAAAGAATGCCGGATATGGAGGGCTTGGTGGTTATCACGAAACTGAAAGGGTTAATCCCGGATATCCAAACGATCCTGTTGACGGGCCATGGCGATAAAAAGCTCAAAGAAGCCAGCGAAGCCCTTAATTCAACCTATTTTGACAAACAGGACATGGGAAAATTCTGGACCTTTTTGTCGAACCTGCCGTTGGGCAACATCAATATTCTTCTGGTGGACGACAACCCGAAATTCCTCAATACGCTGGCGGAGCGGATCCGGCTGAAAGGCTATGAGCCCTTTACGGCATTAAATGGACAGGAGGCGATTGATATTACGAAGACCACCAAAATTCATATGGCAGTAGTTGATCAGAGAATGCCTGATATGGATGGTCTGGAGGTGATCACGAAGCTTAAACAAATTGATGCCGATATCCAGACGCTTCTGTTAACCGGCCATGGAGATGAAAAGCTTAAAGAAGCCACGGAAGCACTCAACTCATCCTATTTTGAAAAAGAGGACATGGGTAAATTCTGGGGATTTGTCAGAAAGGTGCTGCAAAGCCTCGAAACCTCCATGGCGGCAGCCGGAATGGCTGCCGGCGGCGATATAGAGGATGCCGTCGATATCGAATCGCATCATGACAAAATGAAATAAGTTGAAAAAATGACGGACACAACACTGAAAATACTAGTGGTGGATGATGAAGAAAAGTTTTTAAATTCCATTGCGGAACGTTTGCGGCTCCTGGGTTTCGTCCCGTTCAAAGCGTCAAGTGGTCGACAAGCCCTTGAGATAGCCAGGAACGCCCGCATTGATCTTGCGATCGTGGATTTAAAAATGCCCGATATGGATGGACTCGTAACGATCACCAAGTTAAAGGAAATCTACCCCGAATTAAGATCGGTACTGCTGACCGGACATGGCAGTGAAAAAGTAAAACAGGCAACCGAAGCCCTCAAAGCCGACTATTTCGAAAAGGACCAGATGGAAGCATTCTGGAACTTTATTAAGCGGAGTAATAGAAGCGGCAACACCATCGTTATCAGACCGCCCTCGGCAACTCTGGCCGCCGCCAGGGATGATCAGGAAGATTTTTACCATCCGGGCACAATAGAGATAATGTCCGATTACCCGTCATTAAAAAATATGCCGCCACCTTCCGTATCCGATAGAAAAAACAATGAGCCCGCTCCGGCCGGACGGCTCCGAATGATCGGCGAAACCGAGGCCATGCAGCAATTGAGGAGAGATATCGAAAGATTGGCCGCTTTGGACTGCACGGTCATCATTCGCGGCGAAACGGGCACCGGCAAGGAACTGGCCGCCAGGCTCATTCACAATTCAAGCGCCCGCAAAAATGGCCGGTTTGTGGCAATCAACTGCGGCTGTTTCAGCAATGATCTGCTCATTGAAGAGCTTATTGGGCGCGGCAATGATACCCCGCCCGGAGCTGCCCAGTCTAGTGGAACCATTGCCGGGTCCGAGTCGGGCGGTACCATTCTGATAGATCAGATAGAGGATATGTCTCCGAAGATGCAGCTTTCAATGTTGAAGATAATCGATAGTAAAAAAATATCTTTGCAGGATGGTGTTAATGATTTTCCATTTGATGTTCGTATACTGGCGTCCAGCCGCTACGACCTCAGCAAACTGGTTGAAGAGGGAAAATTCAGAGACGAGCTGTATTATCGTTTGAATGTACTTGAACTGTTCATCCCCCCCCTCAGAGAGCGCAGGGACGACATTCCACCCCTGTGCAGCTATTTTATCCAAAAGTTTACGAAAGAATTTGAAAAAGCGGTTGAATATATCTCAGAAGAAGTTATCTCCACCATGATGTCTTATGATTTCCCCGGTAATGTCCGCGAACTGGAGCACATCATCGAGCGTGCCGTCATCCTCGCCGATGGCAATACCATAGAATTGAAACATCTTCCCAGACGCTTTCACCAGGCTGATTCTCCACCCCTGGATGCAACCAGAACATTCATGACGCTGGCTGAGATGGAAAAGAAATACATTCTCGAGGTGTTAGAGGCAACCGGAGGCAACAAATCCAAAACGACCGAGCTATTGGGCATCAGCCGGGCAGCTCTGTGGAGAAAACTAAAACAATTCGAGGCAGACAAACATCGTGCAACTCCGGTAAAAAATGACAAGCAGACGAAATAGCACTGACATTCAGTGGGGTATGTGGTGCAGAACGACATAAATCATTGCGCATTGTTACACATTGTTCTGCTTAATTCTATCTTCCAAATTTTGGTTTTTAGATGACCCCTAATTGTTTGCCAACCTTTGTAAAAGCCGCAATGGCCGAATCGAGCTCGGCGGTGGTGAGGGCGGCTGAAATCTGCACCCGGATGCGCGCCTTGCCTTTGGGTACCACCGGATACGAAAAGGCGATCACGTAAACACCCTCGACCAGCATGGCATCAGCCATTGCCACCGCCATTTTGGCATCCCCCAGCATGATCGGGACAATCGGATGATCCCCCGGATTGATTTTAAAGCCAGCTTTGGTCATACCGTCTCGAAAATAGGTGGTGTTGCGCTCCAGTCGATCCCGTAATTGGGTTGATGCACTCAGGGTTTCAAGGGCTTTGAAAACAGCGGCGGCAACGCCGGGTGCCAGTGTATTGGAAAAAAGATAAGGCCGCGAGCGCTGCCGCAGGATATCGATAATTTCCCGGCGCCCGGTGGTAAACCCGCCGGATGCGCCGCCCAGCGCTTTGCCGAAGGTGGAGGTAATGATATCCACCCGGTCCATGACACCGTGGTATTCGGGGGTGCCGCGGCCGGTCTTCCCGATAAAGCCGGTCGAGTGCGAATCGTCTACCATCACCAGCGCATCGTAGCGTTCAGCCAGATCGCAGATGCCTTTCAAATCCGCCACGATACCGTCCATTGAAAAAGAGCCATCGGTGGCAATCAAGCGGAAGCGGGCGTCCCGGGCTTCTCTGAGCTTGACCGCCAAATCGCTCATGTCGTTGTTTTTGTAGCGATATCGGTGGGCCTTGCATAGCCGTATGCCGTCGATGATGCTGGCGTGATTAAGCTCATCGGAGATGACCGCGTCCTCGGGGCCCAGCAGGGTTTCAAAAAGTCCGGCATTGGCATCAAAACACGAAGAATAAAGAATCGTGTCTTCGGTCCCCAGAAATTCGGATACCTTTTGTTCAAGCTGTTTGTGCAGTTGCTGGGTGCCACAGATAAAGCGCACCGAAGACAGGCCATAACCCCATTGCTCCAGACCCGCTTTGGACGCCTCCACCAGCTCCTGGGTGCCGGCCAGGCCCAGATAATTATTGGCGCAAAGGTTGATCACCTGGCGGCCGTCGGCCAGTTCGACCATAGCACCCTGACGCCCGGCAATGACGCGTTCGTCTTTGAAAAGACCGCTGTCACGGATCTGCTCCAGCTCTTTGATCAGATGATCTTTTATTTTCCCGTACATGGGGGGCTCCTTTTAATATATTTAAATAAGTTAAAAGATTCATCGGTATAGTGGATTCATGGGCTAAACAGGCAAGTGACTAAAGTGAACTAAAGTTGGAAGTGACTAAAGTTGATGAATTCTGGCGTTCTTATATATAAAAGATGGAGCGCAGCGACACAATAATTTTAGGCACTTTAGTCACTTTAGGCATTTTAGGCACTTGTTCGTTTAAGCACTTTTGTCATTTCAGACACTTTAGACATTTTCTTCAGTCCAATTGAGAATCACCTTACCCGATTTACCGGATCGCATGACCTTAAAGGCTTTTTCATAATCGGTATAATTAAACCGGTGGGTGATGACCGGGCTGATATCCAAACCGCTCTGGATCATGGCGGTCATTTTATACCAGGTTTCATACATCTCGCGACCGTAGATCCCTTTAAGGGTTAAACCGTTAAAAATGACCAGATCCCAGTCAATGGCCGTAGCGGCAGGCAAGATCCCCAGCATGGCGATTTTGGCCCCATGGCACATGTTGGCCAGCATCGAGCGCAGCGCATCCGGACTGCCCGACATCTCCAGACCCACATCAAAGCCTTCCTTCATGCCCAGCTTTTTCTGGGCGTCTTCGATCTTTTGCGTGCGGATGTCCAGCGTCAGGGTGGCGCCCATTTTTTTGGCCAGCTTCAAACGGTAGGGGATCACATCGGTGACCACCACATAACGGGCGCCGGCATGTTTGGCGATGGCAGCGGCCATGCAGCCAATGGGCCCGGCTCCGGTGATGAGCACATCTTCACCGAGCACATCATATGAGAGGGCGGTGTGAGTGGCGTTGCCCAACGGATCAAAACAGGTGATCATATCCAGCGGGATATGCGGATCACAATACCAGATGTTGGTCACCGGGATGCTTAAATATTCTGCAAAGGCGCCGGGTCGGTTAACGCCGACTCCGCTGGTGCGCATGCACAGGTGGCGCCGGCCGGCCAGACAGTTACGGCAGCGGCCGCAAACCACGTGGCCTTCACCGGAAACCAGGTCGCCGGGCCTAAAATCATGGACATTACTGCCGATCTCCGCCACCCGGCCCACAAATTCATGGCCCACCGGCATCGGCACGGGAATGGTTTTTTGCGCCCACTCGTTCCAGTTATAAATGTGAATGTCCGTACCGCAGATGGCGGTTTTGAAAATCTCTACGAGCACATCGTTGATACCGATCTGCGGGATGGGCACTTCTTCCAGCCAGAGCCCTGGTTCAGGCTTGGATTTAACCAGTGCTTTCATTTTTTCGGTCATGTAAACCTCCAGCAATGGCAATTAAATTCAGCGCTGAAGCGTTTGGTTTCACCTCAGCTTTCCTGACGACTCAGCTCTTTTTCACCCTGACGTTTGATCCGCTGTAGGGCGGCCACGGTTTTGCTGGGCAACGAAGGCACCTTGTGATTTTCAATAATGTCCTTCAATTTTTCCTGAATGCGCTGGTACATATCTTTAGAGCCGCTTTTTTCCCAATCATCATAGGCCTGGCGGGTTAACAGTTTTGAACGCCAGAGTTCCTGTCTGAGATGCTCGACCGTGTGGTCCTCCTGCAGGAAATGGCCTCCAGGACCGACCGCTTCAATGACTTCACGGGCGATCGTTTCGGAATTGACTTCAATGCCCCGGATAAAACGCTTGGTCCAGCCGATGGCCTCATTGCCTAAGACCAATTGCGCCGTGGAACAGACCATGGCGTTGTCCATGTACCCCACGTCGTGAATCAGATTTAAACCCGCCAGCCCCTGGGACAGCACCGTCAGTCCGCTTTCGAGCCCCGCCTGGGCGTCGAGAACTTTAGCATCCGTGCACCCGGCATAGCCCCAGGTCGGCAGCCCAAAGGACTGGGCCACTTCAGCCTGGGCACAGATCCCCAAACTGATTTCCGGAAAGCCCACGCCGAACAGCCCGGTCGCCATATCCAGAACCTGGACGTTGGCGCTGAGGCAACAGGGACAGCCGGGTTTACGCAGCTGGGCGAGCACAATACACATCAGAGATTCGGCGGTCAGCAGCGCAACGGTGCCGGCCAGGGTAATTGGACCGGTGGCGCCTAAAGATACAGCCGGTCCCGGCACCTGCGGCATGCCCAGATCCGCCGCAACAAAAATGCGATCGACGACGTCCTCCGGCTGCACCAGAGGGGAAATCGGTTCAGGATACAGCAAAGCAAACGGCCGTTCGCGCAGGTTGTCAAGGCCGCCGGCCACTTCGGCTGCCATCTCAAATGCCAATTCGGCACCGCGCGGGGTATAGCCGATAAATATAATTGGCTTGGTGGTGTGGGTGACAACGGCTTCGAATTCATGGACATCTGCTGCCAGGGCCGGAACATCCTGAGATGACCCCATGGGCATGACCCAGTCGATGTTCTCCAGAGCATCCGCCACTCTAGCGCCAATGGCGATATCGGCAACACGGGTGGGATGAATTTCACCGGTCAGGGCATCTTTGGTGTTGGGGCTTGCCGTCGAGGTGCCGTAATAGCTTTTGCGCCCTTCCACTTCCAGGGCGCGATCACCGTTGCGATCAAAGACGGTCCAGCCTTTGGGGGTGGTGCGCAGACACTCGGATACGACGAATTCCGGCACCCGCACCCATTCATCCTTGACCACCGCACCGGCTTTTTTAAGCATTTTACGGGCGCCCGCATGCAGCACCTTGAAGCCTGTATTCTGCATGATGTCAATCGCAGCCCGCTTGATTTCGAAAACCTGATCCGCACTTAAAATCTGTAAATGTGCAGCGCGCTTCTCTATTAATCCGGAATTAATCATCATAATCTCCCATTATCCGATTATGCGTTTAAGTGAAAGGCGCCTTAATAATGCGGTAACGGTTAAAACTGCTTGCTCGTAAAATGACAGCCGGTTGTAAAAAAAGTATTTCGATAAGATATCACCTGAACTTTGTCACATGAAATATGGGCTGTCAACCAAAGCGAACCATTCAAGCCGTCGAAGAAATTGCGCTACATAATCGATTTGTTTTGGTTTCCCGCTGTGTGCCGTTTGGGCTGACATGTGTTTTTCTCTTAAGACAATGCCGAGGAGCTATGCGCCTGCGCGCATGCCGGGGTTGCCCCTTGACAATGATTTCGAAAACTGTTTAATTGACGGGGGGTAATACTATTTTTAGAACCCATCTCAAAAATAGGATTTTGGTTCAAGATTGCGGCGGGGCCGAGTTTTTAACCGGAGGCATACGGTTGTATGTTGAGGATTTAAAGTGAGGCACCAACAAAGATATGGGGCCAAAAGACATTTTTGAGATGGGTTCTCGTTGCGCTCGTAACCGTATACCCTAACCCGGTCGAAGCGGAATTATCATCGAACGACAATTCCACATATACGGAACGACTCAAAAAAGTATCTCGCGAGCTATTTTTGTAAGCATTTTGATGGTCACTTTAAAAATAGCTGCCGGGAAAATGGACACATGCCTCTTCAGCAAAATTTAGGTTGAAGAGGCATTTTTTTTAACCGAGATCGGAAGGAGGAGCAGATGAAGGAAAAAACCCGGATTCATCCAACCATTTATGATTTAAAAAGCGCACTGGCGAACGGCAAGCTCAGCCGCCGCGAATTTTTGCGATACGCGACGCTGCTGGGGATGTCCGCCGCTGCCGCCAGCCAGATGATCGGATTAACCTGGCCGAAAAAACTCTGGGCCGCAACACCCAAGCGCGGAGGGGTACTCAAGATTTCGCAGCAGGTACAGAAAATCGATCATCCCGCACGCTATTCCTGGTTGATGCCCTCCAATTCCATGCGGATGATTTTTGAATACATGACCTTAACTGACCGGAACAACATCACGCATCCCTATCTGTGTGAAAAATGGTCGGCCAGTGATGATCTGAAGACATGGACCTTTGATGTTCGCAAAGGCATCAAATTCAACAACGGCGACGCCTTCACCGCCGATGATTGTATTTTTACCATTAATGAATGGCTGAATAAGGATGTCAAATCCTCCTTGTTGGGTCTGGTGGGTTCTTATCTGGATCCAACCGGCATTGAAAAGGTGAACGACTATCAATTCAAACTGAATCTCAAGCGTCCGGAAATCGCTATCCCGGAACATTTTTTCCAGTATACCGCCCAGGTGTTGAACCATCGGACATTCGAAGGTGACATGAAAAAGAAACCCCACGGCACCGGACCCTATTTGCTGGATACATACAACGAGGGCGAAATCGCAATCGTCAAAGCGCGCAAAGACTACTGGCAAAAAGGTGCCGACAGCAAGCCTCTGCCCTATCTCGATGAAATTCGTTTTATCGATATGGGCGGCGAGCTGGCCCCGCAGATTGCGGCCCTCAAATCCGGTGAAATCGATCTGATCGATGCATCTGACAACCCCGGCCCGCAGGTAATGATGGCGGTTAAAAAAGATGCGCATATCAGCGTGATGCCCGTGGCCACAGCGACCACCCGGATTCTTCGCATGCGTGTCGACATGAAACCCTGGAGCGACAACAACGTCCGCCATGCACTGAGGCTTTGCCAGAACAGGGAAAAGATCCTGGCGCTGGCTTACCAGGGCGAGGGATTAGAAGGGCAGGATTTCCACGTTTATCCCAAACACCCCGAGTATTGTGAAATGCCCGTTCCGGCATATGCGCCGGATAAAGCCAAAGCGCTGCTGGCCAAAGCCGGATATCCCAAGGGCATTGACGTTAATCTGGCGGTGGGCTCCGAGTGGACCGATATTGTGCGCTATGCCGAGGTCCTCAAACAGGATGCCCTGCCGGCCGGAATCCGGATCAATATTCAAACCATGCCCACCAGCCAGTACTGGGAAAAATGGACCGAGGTCGATCTGGGCGTAACCCCATGGACCCACAGACCGCTGGGCACCATGGTGCCCAACCTGGCCTACATTGCCGACGATCAGGGCAAACCGGTGCCCTGGAACGAAACCCGCTGGGTCGACAAGGAATTCAGCGAACTTCTGAATGCGGCCAGCGGAACCCTGGATGTTGACAAACGGCGCAAAATTTTCTGCAAACTGCAGAAGATTCAGGGAACAAGGGGCTCCATCGGAGTTGCTTACTGGATGAATACCTGGATGTGCGCCAACAAAAGGCTCAAAAACGTGGATTCGCATCCCAATTTGATCTTTTTGTTCAATGAAGCCTGGCTGGAAGGCTAAATCGCAATACACAACCGGGCGGACCGGGACCTCCCGGTCCGCCTGAAATGAATCCAACGCTTACCGATACTGATGGCAAAATTCATCGTCCGTCGAATTATTCTGCTTTTGCTCACCATGGTCCTGGTCTCGATGGCTGTTTTTCTGATCACCGAAGCCTCCCCGGGGAATGTGGCCCGTAATGTTCTGGGCGCTTTTGTGACACCGGAGCAGGAGGCCTCTTTTCTAGCCCAGATGGGATTGGATAAGCCCGTCTGGCAACGCTATCTCCACTGGTTCGTCGGCTCCGACTGGCAGGCGAGAAGAAAGGTCGGCCTGCCGCTCAGGCGCATTGTCACCGAGAAAGACTTTGTCGAATGGTGGGCGGTGCGCCAGGATGATAAACTGGTGCGCTGGAAGCTGGCCGGTGACGATCTAATCGTTATGGTTAGAAACACGGACGGCAGCGTTATTCGGGAAAAAGACAACGACCGCTGGGTGACCGATGAAAAAGGCGTGTCTATCTTCTGGGGTGTTGATAACGAGAACCACGCGGTCATGTGGGAAAAAGGGTCCGACCGCAAAGTCTGGACCTTTATTATGGGGTCCGGCTGGAAAGAGAGCTCCGGTGGGCCGGTGGAATATATCCCATTGAAAAAAGGATTTATCCGCGGCGATCCGGGCGTATCGTTGCGCACCGGACGTCCGGTGTCCAAAAGTATTTTTGTGCGCCTGCGCAATTCGCTGGTTCTTGCCGGTATCGCTTTTGTGATCGTAATGCCGCTGGCCCTGATATTGGGTTTGCTTGCGGGACTTAAGGAGGGCAGTCTGCGCGACCGCGCACTTTCTGTCGGCGGCATGGCGTTTTCGGTGATTCCGGAGTTTGCCACCGGTATATTTTTGATTCTGATTGTGGCCGTATGGTGGGATCTGGTCCCCGGTGCAACGGTTTTTGGTGAAAAAGCACCCTGGGAACGTTTGGATATGCTGATTTTACCGGTGCTCACATTGACCCTGATCGAGCTGGGTTATGTGCTCAGAATCACCCGGGCCAGCATGGTTGAAGTCATGCGTTCTCCGTATATTCGCACCGCCTATCTGAAAGGGTTGCCCTACCGGCGGATTGTCATGAAACATGCTGTCCGCAACGCCCTCATGGCACCGATTACCGTTATCATGCTGCATGTCAACTGGCTGATGGGCGGCATCGTCATTGTCGAGGTGGTGTTCGGCTATCCGGGACTCGGTAAATATTTACTGGATTCGGCCATGAACAAAGACATTAACGCCCTTGAAGCCGGCGCCATGATTCTGGTTATTGTGGCCGTCGGCACCCAGCTGGTGGCCGATATCATCTATACATTTTTAAATCCGCGGATACGATACAACTGACAGGAACACTCATGGAAGGTTCCCGGGAAGCGACAGTTTCTGCAGAAAATAACATTCCAGAAGTTGAAAAGACCGGCCGTCTGCAGCGCATCAGGCAGGGGCTTGCTGTCCTTTTTGCCTCCAAGGTCGCCTTAACCGGATCGCTCATCGTCCTTTTTTGGATCTTTGTGGCGATATTCGCCCCGCTGCTCACCCCTTACGGCCCCCTGGATCAAGACTGGAAGGCACCCAATCAGGGGCCGTCAAAGTCACACATTTTGGGCACCGATGAGCTGGGTCGCGATTTGTGGTCCCGCCTGATCCACGGTGCGAGGGTGGTTCTGGTCATCCTCCCGCTATCGGAAAATTTCTGGCTGCCAGGCGGAACGGCGATATGGGGGGTTTTAGCCGCTCTGCTGGTCGGAACAACGCTGGGTCTCATTGGCGGATATTATGGCGGCTGGCTGGATGAGATTGTCATGCGGCTGCTGGATGCCATGATGGCGGTGCCCATCATTTTGCTTTACATGCTCATTATGTCGGCCCTGGGAGCATCGGCCATAAACGTGGTGATTGCCATCACAATTGTGGGAACACCCGGTATTGCCCGTCTGGTCCGCAGCCTCACCCTGGATATCCGCACCCGTGAATACATCCGTGCGGCTGAAACCCGCGGTGAAAGCCCCTGGTACATTATGTTCGTTGAAATCCTGCCCAATGCCCGCGGCCCGATCATCGTCGACGCCATGCTGCGCGTCGGCTATGCCATTTTTGCCATGGGAACGCTGGGATTTCTGGGATTGGGCTTGCCGCCGCCGTCCCCGGACTGGGGGAGCATGGTTGCCAAAGGCAGAGAATTTATCCTTGAAGGCAGCCCGTGGGCCGCTCTGTGGCCTTCAATTGCCATCGCCTCGCTGGTGGTGGGGCTCAACCTGCTGGCCGATGGCTTGCGGGAAGAGTCGATGCGCTACCAGTAGCGATTTTTGATTGAAAGGTATCATGATCATATGGATCAACCGCCCGCATCATCGGATCTGGTTCTGGATGTCGAAAATTTTACCATTGCTTATGAAACCCGCAAGGGTGATGTTGAAGCTGTCCGCAATGTTTCATTTAAGGTCAAAAAAGGCGAAACCCTCGGCCTGGTGGGTGAATCCGGCTGCGGCAAGAGTACCATCGCCTTCGGCATCGTCAATTTCTTAGGTCCGAACGGCAAAATTACGGACGGTCGGGTGCAGTTTCAGGGAGAAGAACTTGTCGGTCGATCGGAGGCTGAGCTTAAAGAATTACGCGGCAATCGAATCGCCATGGTTTTTCAGGATCCCATGCAGGCATTGAACCCCTCGGTAAGACTCGGCGAACAGCTGGCAGAAGTGTTGACCTTCCACCAATCGATTTCTCAGGACGAGGCCTGGCAGCGATCCATCCAGATGCTAAAGCGGGTCCATATGCCGGATCCGGATGATGTCATGAACCGCTATCCCCATCAGATCTCCGGCGGGCAGCAACAGCGGGTGGTCATCGCCATGGCGATGCTCAATAACCCGGCATTGCTGATCATGGACGAGCCTACGACGGCATTGGACGTAACCGTTGAAGCCGCTGTTTTAGATTTGATTGAAGATTTGAAAAACGATTTTCAGGCCGCCAATATCTTTATCACCCACAATCTGGGGGTCGTCGCCAGGGTCAGCGATCAGCTCTGTGTGATGTACGCCGGTCAAATGGTGGAAAAGGGACCGGTCGCTGATATTTTTCGCAATCCGAGCCATCCCTATACCATGGGGCTCCTGGCTTCCGTCCCGCGCCTGGGAGAAACCAAAAGCGAATCGATTCTGGAGCCGATCCGCGGCCGGGTACCGCCGCCGGCCGAACGCCCGAAAGATGCGTGCATTTTTGCGCCCCGTTGCGACTATGTAACCGAAAAATGCCGCGAAGCGCTGCCGGGCATGACCGCGGTCAGTTCCGTGCACGAAGCACGCTGTATTTATGCGTTGGATATCGATACCCAAAAGCGGACCCGCAAAAAACGGAAGACCGTTGACGAAAAAGAAGCCCCCGAACCCGTGGAAGGCATTGGTAAAGAATTACTCAGTTTTAAAAGTCTTAAAGTATTTTACCCGCAGGAATCCAATTCGGTGGTCAGTCTGATGGGTCTGGGTGAAAAGAAATTCGTCAAAGCCGTTGACGATGTCAGCGTTCGGCTGGCAAAGGGCCGTACGCTCGGTGTGGTGGGTGAGTCCGGCTGCGGAAAATCCACTCTGGTCAAAGGCATTATCGGTCTGGAGCCCATTACCGAGGGTGCCATAGAATTTCTGGGCATCGATATCACCCAAACCGTTTCAGCGCGCGAGACAAACTTGATTCGGGAAATGCAAATGGTCTTTCAAAATCCCGACTCGACCCTGAATCCGTCTTATTCCATCGGCCGGCAGATCGCGCGGCCAATTCAGCGATTCAAGACCGTACCCAGAAATCAAGTGAAAGGCGAGGTTTTACGACTGCTAAAGGCGGTTCGCCTCGGTGCGCACTATTATGACCGCCTGCCGCGTCAACTCAGCGGCGGCGAAAAACAGCGCGTCGGCATTGCCAGGGCCTTAGCCAGCCGACCCGATCTGATCATATGCGACGAGCCGGTATCGGCCCTGGATGTTTCCGTTCAGGCTGCGGTCATCAATTTGCTGCTTGAAATTCAGGAGATGTATGGCTCTTCGATGATTTTCATTGCTCACGATCTGAGTGTGGTACGCTATTTTTCTGATGACATTGCGGTCATGTACCTGGGGCAAATTGTGGAAATCGGTCCCGCCGAGGTGATTTACGAGCCCCCCTATCACCCCTATACCGAGGCCTTACTTTCAGCCGTACCGATCCCGGACCCGGATGCGGATCAAAAAGAAATCCGCCTGAGCGGCAACGTGCCCAGTGCTCTGAATCCGCCTTCCGGCTGCCGTTTTCACACCCGCTGCCCGCGGCGCAAAGAGATGTTGCCCCAGGAGGGCCACATTTGCGAGACAGAGACCCCGCCATGGCAGACCACCGAGCAGGGGCACCGGATTCTGTGTCACATCGCTCTGGAAGATCTCAAAAGTGTCGAGGCGGTGGTCCACACCGACGCGTCGGCAGCCTGAATGAAACCGTGATTATAAATTCTTTCAGCGGTGTACCTTACCCGGCTTATGTCTTGGTCAGCTCTTTTTCGCCGCTGATCTTTATCTTTTCTTTTTCGCCGCTGATCTTTATCTTTTCAAGGGCCGCCAGGGTCTTGTCCGGAAGCAGCGGAACCGGATGGGTCTCTAAAATATCTCTGACCCGTTCAGCCACCCGTTGGCTCATATCCTTTGAACCGGCCTGGCTCCAGAGGTCATAAGGTTGGCGGGCCAGCAGGCTCGGTATCCAGAGCTCTTTGCGAAAGTGCTCGTAGGTATGGTCCTCTTGCAGAAAATGGCCGCCCGGGCCCACTTTTTCGATTACACCGCGAGCCAGGGTTTCCGCCGACACGTCGACGCCGCGAATAAAGCGCTTGGTCATGCTGATGACCTCATCGCCGAGGACCAGCATCTCTGCAGAACAAATCA
>WOR8_10007787_pt1 | contig 22046 bp, 21 predicted proteins | sample DeeMarSeWOR38_10_FD_19890 | JGI IMG/M metagenome (IMG submission 19890) | reverse complement strand
TCACATCATAAAAACCGGATCCACATCGATGGCCACCAGAACCTGAGGACGGCTGAAAACCCCGGCGTGGTCGCGCATCAGGTGATTGACAAACTGATGCAGCACCCGCGTATTTAAGCCTTTCAGCAGAATCTGCCAGCGGTACCGCCGGGCGATCCGGGTTAACGAGGCTTCAATGGGCCCCATAATATCGATGCCTTGATACTGCGTGCCCTGGCCCGCTTTCAGGGACTGGCACAAATCCCCCAGGAGGTAGGCGTGCTTTTTGGTTTCCCGGAGATTTTTGCCTGAAATCTTAAACTGGACGAGTCTTGAATAGGGCGGGTACTGGAGGGCATTGCGGAAACCGATCTCCTGCTGGTAAAACGATTCGAAATCCTGCTGCCTGGCCGCCTCGATGCTGAAGTGATCAGGATTATAGGTTTGCAGGATGACCCTTCCAGGTCTATCTCCGCGCCCGGCCCTTCCGGCCACCTGGGCCAGGAGCTGAAAGGTGCGTTCCCCGGCGCGGAAATCAGGAAAGCTCAACGAAAGGTCGGCGCATATAATCCCCACCAGGGTAATGTTGGGAAAGTCGTGCCCCTTGGCTACCATCTGAGTGCCCACAAGGATATCGGTGGTTTTATCCCGCAATCCCTTCAACAGCTTGATGATGGATCCCTTGCGCGTGGTCGTGTCACGGTCCATGCGTGCCAGCCGGGCGAGGGGGAAAAGCTTGGCGATCATGCTTTCCAGTTTCTCGGTACCAAGGCCCAGGTGCTTGATCTTCTCTGATCCGCAGCCATCGCATGCGGAGACGGAAGAGCGGCTAAACCCGCAGTAATGGCACCGGTAGGAGTTGGTACGCTGGTGCAGGGTTAGCGAAATATCGCAATACTTGCAGCGCATGGGCTGTCCGCACGCGCTGCAGACCGGGAAACTGGCATATCCGCGGCGGTTCAAGAAAAGCAACGCCTGCTCACGGCGCTCGAGCGTTTCGTGTATGGCCTGCTGCAGCGGTGGGGAAATATAGCGCCCGACACCCCTGGTATCCCTGGTTTCGCGAAGATCGACGATATCGATTTCCGGCAGGGGGCGCTGCTCGACCCGCCGGGCCAATATCAGCTCATGAAACTTGCCGGTTACGGCATTGTGGTATGATTGGATCGATGGGGTGGCCGATCCCAGCAGGGCCAGACAGCCATTTTGTTTTGCTCTGACCAGCGCCAGGTCCCGGGCGTTGTAACGCAATTTGCCTTCCTGCTTGTAGGACGAATCATGCTCTTCATCCACGATGATAATACCGACGTTTTCAAAAGGGGCGAAGATGGCAGATCGCGCACCGATGACGATCGTGGCCGTCCCCTGAAGGATGCGGGTCCACTGGTCGTAGCGCTCACCGGCTGACAGGCCGCTGTGCAACACACCGACACAGTCACCGAAACGGGCCCGGAAACGCCTTTCCATCTGGGTAATCAAGGCGATCTCGGGCACGAGAACCAGGACACATCGCCCGCCCTTCAGTACCTCGTCGGCAACCTGCATGTAGACTTCGGTTTTGCCGCTGCCGGTGACACCTCTCAACAAAAATGCCCGGTAGCCTTTGGTAAAATTGCTGCAGATAGTGGCAACCGCCCGGGCCTGCTCCCGGTTTAGGTCGAGCGCCCTGTCGGGCTTGATGGATTCACCGAATGGATCTCGAAACACCCGCCGGTGACGAACGGCAAGATAACCGGCTTGTTCAAGCGGCTTGATTAATGCGGCGGCCGTCGGGATGATCCCCTTGAGCTGCCTGACGGAAATTTCACCCGATCCGGCCAGTACATCAATGATTTTTGCTCTGGCCCGCGACAACGGACCCGCGTCGGGCGGCGGGTCGGCCAGCCGCACGAAACGTTCGCGCCGGGCCCTGGTCCTGGCTTTGGTCAGCTCCCATTGCCGCGAGATCAACCCCCGCTGTTCCAGGGCGTACAGCAGGGTGCCGGGTATGTTTTGGTCAAGTTTTTTATACAGCTCCCTTGCCAGGCAGGGCCCGGGTTGGACCTGGCCCAGGACCTGCTGGGAAATCGGATCCAATCCCCCGCCGGCCAGGGCCACCTCACCCTCAGGCGTAAGGGATATCCGTGCGTCATCGCGCACATTTAAGCCGCCGGGCAGGGCATTTTTAATGACTTCACCGAGGGGAAATTTATAGTATTCGGATATCCACCTGAAAAACGGTACCATGGCGGGTGGAAACAGCGGCTGCTCATCGAGTATGTCCAGAATCGCTTTGATCTCCTTGTCGTCAACGTCCTGACCCGGTCCCAGTATATAGCCGGTAATCCTGCGCCGTCCAAACGGGACCAGCACCCGTTTGCCGATGGCCACGAATTCCGCCAGGGATTCAGGCACGCCATAGGTAAAGGCATGAAATACCGGCAGGGCAACCGCCACTTCGATGTATTCGGTGTCAGGATTCATAATAATCGATAATGAGAATTGACCAGGATAGGATTCCTTAAATCGTCATGCGGCAATCGTCAATACCCAATTCTAAAGAATTCTCCCGTTTATGCCGATAGGGATTGTAATACCAAGGGTGTCCACATTTTATTGAAATTATTAGCTAAAAAAGGTTATAATATTCTTTATTTGGATCGAAATTGCAATTTTACCCCTTGGATCAAAACCAAATCCACCTTAGGTTCGCCCAAAAAACATGGTATTATGGAGGAAAAAATAATGTTTCGTATCGCCAAAAAATCCCTGGCCATACTGATGATCGCAGTATTATTGATCGCACCCTCAGCTTCCATCGCCCTGGCCGAAGAATATTTCGAAAAAGAGGACCCGAGCGGCGGTGAGATGATTTATGATTTTATCCTGGTTCGACCGATCGGGATTGTGGCAACGGCCGTTGGCTCGGTTTTTTATGTCATATCGCTGCCCTTTTCGGCGTTAGGCGGCAATAGCGACGAAGCAGTTCAAGCCCTGGTCAAAGAGCCCGCCGCCTATACCTTCAAACGGCCGCTGGGTGATTTTTCAAAACGCAGCCAGTAGGCAATTTAATAAAGCGGTGGGTCATCCAGCTTTTCTGGCAGGCCCACTGCTGACTATAAAAATCGATGGATCATTCCAACCATGTTGGAAATATCTTTTGGCCCAACCCGGCGCTTGCGGGTTGGGTCAAAGCTTTGGTGGGGTGAATCGCCATACAGCATGCCGAGCACCCTCAAGCGCCCTTGCCTGTCAATCCATGCAACCGACCTCAATCATCTTGACACAGCAATCTAATTTGAATATGAATGGCAACGATAGGATTGGCTGAGGTTTTCGGCCCGGGATCCCGACATCGTTCGCAGCCCGAATTGGAATTTTGCTCCCGTTGCATATCTATTCGCTTCCCTTTCTATAATCATCAACACCTGGATGCTATCTCAAAAAAAGGATTTTGGGTCAGAATCGCGGCGGGACGGAGCTTTAAACCGAAGGAATACATCCGTGTTTCGCGAATTTAAGGCCCACAGACCACATATAAATTGACGGTCATCCCGCAACGCGGGGAAGCAAGTCGCCAATCCCGCCAAAAGGCGGGAGGCTGAAAACTTTCCGGGCCTTTTGAGATGGCTCCTAAAAAAGGAGGTCGCCGTGACGGTACGTGTCGTTGATCATCCGTTGATCAAACACAAGCTCGCCTTGATGCGTGAAGATGATGTCAGCACCAAAGATTTTCGGGATCTTGCCTCCGAATTGGCAACTTTATTGACTTACGAAGCGACCAAGGACCTGGAAACCGAGAAAAAGACCATTAAAGGTTGGGCCGGACCGGTTGAGGTCGAAAAAATAAAAGGCAAAAAGATTACCGTTGTGCCCATCCTCAGGGCCGGACTGGGTATGATGCCCGGCGTCCTCGACCTGATCCCATCTGCCCGGGTAAGCGTGGTGGGGCTTTACCGCAATGAAGATACCCTGGAGCCCGTCAGGTATTACGTCAAAATGACCGGTGCCATGGATGAACGGATTGCACTGATACTCGATCCGATGCTGGCGACCGGCGGTTCGCTGATCGCTACCATCGATCTGATCAAGGAATCAGGCTGTAAACATATAAAGGGCATTTTTATGGTTGCCGCACCGGAAGGCATTGCCAAACTGACCAGCGCCCATCCCGATGTGGAAGTCTGGGTGGCCGCCATTGATGAAAAGCTCAATGATATTGGGTATATTTTGCCGGGCCTGGGTGACGCCGGGGATAAGATATTCGGGACAAAGTAAGGCGAGTTGCGTGTTGCGCGTTTCGTGTTGCGGGTTCCTGGTTGCCGGTAGCCAGTTGCTGAAAAATTATTGGCACAGGGCGCACGGCGCAGGGCCAAAGTTTAGACGACAACATCTTCGGCCGTGAGCTTATGCCTTAAGCCTTGCACCTATTTTGACTTTTCCGGGATCGAGGGTGTCGGTCGTCCTAATAAATACAACGGAGCAGAAAAAATGACCACGGATCCTGACCGTTATCAAAAAACGTATCCCATCTCCTGGGAGCAGCTCCACCGGGATTCCAAGGCCCTGGCCTGGAGATTGGTGGAAATCCAAACCTGGCAGGGAATCGTCGCCATTACCCGCGGCGGTCTGGTGCCGGCTTCGATTATCGCACGGGAGCTGGAAATTCGCCTTGTGGATACGATATGCGTTTCCAGCTATGATTATCAGCAGCAGGGAAAAACCACCGTCCTGAAAGCGCCTGCAGCCGAAAGCAATGACTGGCTGTTGATCGATGATCTGGTAGACACCGGCAACACAGCCCGCATCGTCAGAAATTTGCTTCCCGGGGCCCATTTTGCCACAGTATACGCCAAGCCCGCCGGACGTCCAATCGTGGATACGTTTATTACCGAAGTCAGCCAGGACACCTGGATCCTGTTTCCCTGGGACACGGAATCCCAATTTGTCCAGCCGATTGTCGGGTTGACGGAAGAGGGGAAACCCAAAGATTAGAGGCTGTCTCAAAAGGCCTACCGACAGGATCAGATCAGACAGGTCATCCAGCCGGGATGGAACACTCGGTCCCGTCGTGATTTTAAATCCAAATCCTATTCCATTTTGACTGGATAAGGTGAGCATGTTGGGGTGGGCTCCTAACCAAACAGTCGTTGGGAAAATGAAAGGAGGTTAAAATGGCAGATGAATTAGGCGTCATAAAAAACAGACTCAGAAATTATCGCGGCCAACTCCTGGATCTAGCCAATGTTGTTGCGGCTGGCGTTGGCTATAAAATCTCCGGCGGTCAAAAAACATCCACTTTAAGCATTGTGTGCTCGGTAACCAAAAAAGTTGCGGCCTCCCAGTTATCGAGCAGGGATCTGGTACCCGGCAGCCTGGAAGGAACACCGACCGATGTAATTGAGACCGGCGTCATCCGGGCCCTGCAGTCTCCCACCGAAAAACACCGACCGGCACCCGGCGGGGTGAGTATCGGACACCGGGACATCACCGCCGGCACCCTGGGCTGCCTGGTCAAAAAGGACGGGCGCCCCGTTATCCTTTCCAACAACCATGTGCTGGCCAACAGCAATGCGGCTGAAATTGGTGACCCGATTCTGCAGCCCGGGCCCTATGACGGCGGCCGTTTCCCGGAGGATCATATTGCCGACCTGGAACACTTCATTCCCATCAACATCGGCGGCCTTCCCAGTGAATGCCCGATTGCAACGGGCACCGCCAGTTTTCTCAACAGCATCGCCAGGCTTTTCGGCAGCGGCGTCCAGTTGCAGGCCATTGAGCAACAGCCCGCGGAAAACCTGGTTGACGCGGCCATTGCCCGTCCGCTCAACCCTGATGATGTAAAGGACGAGATCCTGAACATCGGCGTCCCGCAGGCAGTGGTTGAAGCAGAACTGGGGATGGCCATCAGAAAAAGCGGACGCACCACCGGTTTTACAACCGGTGAAATTCAGCAGGTGGACGTAACGGTCAACGTGCAGTATGGAGAGGGCAGGATTGCCACATTTACGGATCAATTAATGGCGGGAGCCATGAGTCAGGGGGGCGATAGCGGTTCGGCCGTCCTGGATGAACATAATAACCTGGTGGGGCTCCTGTTTGCCGGCAGTGACACGAGCACCATACTGAACCGCATTCAAAATGTGTTTTCTGAGCTGGGTGTTTCGCTATGAAAATTCACCTGTGGATTTTATTGCTGGTGTTACCTGCGGTGGCAATGGGTGGGGGTGACAATATGACATCTTCGATCAAGGACGTTAAAGCCAAATACGAAGCACAGCTGCTTCAGATGCGCGGCGTGGTATCGGTGGGCATCGGTCGTGATGAAAGCGGCCGGCCCGCGATAATGGTCGGCCTGGAGGCCCCGGACCCCGAGACGGAGTCAAAACTGCCCACCAGGCTGGAAGGCTATCCGGTAAGGGTCCGGACCGTCGGCAAAATCGGTGCCCAGTAGATGCAGGGCCAAATTCAACCGAGATGAATCTCCAAGTAAATAAGGAACATAGCCTTGATACTTGACAACTACTTAAAATTTTTATATTTTTTATAGAATTGACCTGATTAAAAGGAACTGAATTTGGCCGTATTTGTCCGCTTAGAGGATAGCATCAGAGATGCGATCCTGACCATAATGAAATATATCAAAGCTAAGACCGGTGTTGAGCCGACCCAGGACGAAATAGCCGAGATGTTGAAGTCCTATTTCATCCTCAATGAAGTCGGCAATCAGATCAAGTACCACATCAAAAAAGGGGCCGAGGATGAAAAAGAAGCGGATTCAAGCGCCATCAAACACCCGGTATGGAAGCTGAACTTACTGACCGGCCCGGGCAAAAACGTTCTCGCCCGAGCCGGTTTATTTCAAAAAAGCATCCTCGACGCCATCCAAACCACCAATGATTTTATGGTAAAGGCCGTCGGCACCGAACCCAGCGCCGACCTTCTTTCGAAAAGCCTGCAAAGCTCATTTATTCTCAGCGAAATCAAAAATCAAATCGATTGGCAGCGCAAAAACCCTAAAAAAACAGAGAACCCCGAGAAGCACTAGTTGCATGTCCAGCGCCAACGTCGACGTTCTTAACAAAAGTTCTATTCTTTTAGGGTCCGGCACTCATCATGCGAACCCTTTTCTGGCTGTACTTGATCAATTCAATTTCCAGGTTGTGACGGCAACCTTCATCACACCCGTTCTCCAGGGGGGCTTACCATCTGCCTGTTGCTCATTTAGCAGAGGTGTAGTATCCCAGGATAGCTAAACGGAACTTTCGCCAATCAGGGCAAGCTGAGGATCGCCCCCAAAGCCCGGGCCTCCGTCGAAGGTGGCGTAGTGGCGCGATGGCGTAATGGAGGAGCGTCCATGATCAACCATGTTGTATTGCTGAAATTCAAACCCGGCACCACCGACGCGGATATCGAAGAACTGGAAAAAATGCTGGAAGATCTGCCCAACAAGATAGTGCAAATTCATTCATATGAATTCGGCCGGGACCTCGTCCGCTCGCAGCAATCCTATGATTTTGCCCTGGTAGCGCTATTCGCCAATTTGGAATCCCTAAAACGTTACCAGGCGCATCGGTTGCATCAGCCGGTGTTGAAGAAAATAAAGCAGCTGTGCGAGAGTGTTGCCACGGTGGACTTTGAAGGGTCGGATGCCGGATCGATCGAAATAGAGCGGCCGACCTGGGATTTTAAACCAATATAAGAAAAGGTTCAGGGTTCTGGGTTCAGAGGTTTAGGGTTAAAAACCGCTTATCAGAACTTCTGAACTTCAAACCTTTGAACCCTGAACCCTGAACTTTGAACCTTCGTTATCATGCGCAAAAAAGTCTACATCGCCTATACGGGAGGCACCATCGGCATGCAGAAAGCGGAACAGGGTTATAAACCGGTTCCGGGCCATCTGCAAACCATGATGTCGACCCTTCCGGAGCTGACACACAGCACCATGCCGCTGTATGATATCAGGGAATATAAACCATTGCTGGATTCATCGAATATGACGCCGGATGATTGGTTGAAGATCGCCCAAGATGTCGCCTCAAACTATGACAGCTACGACGGGTTTGTGGTGCTGCATGGCACGGATACCATGGCCTACACCGCATCTGCCCTGCCATTTATGCTGCAGGGGATTCAAAAGCCGGTCATCATCACCGGGGCTCAGATCCCCTTGTGTGAAGTTCGAAACGATGCCAGGGAAAATCTGATAACCGCCATGCTGATAGCCGCCAATTTTGCGATCCCGGAGGTCTGCCTGTGTTTCGGCAGCAAACTGCTGCGGGGCAACCGGGCGGTTAAAGTCGATGCCGAAGGATTTGACGCCTTTGATTCCCCCAACTTTCCCGCCCTGGGAACGGTCGGTATCGAAATAAAGATCAACTGGGACCTTGTCAAACCAGCTTCAAAAAGAACCGAAGCGGTAACCGTCAGGGCCATGCGGGAATCGCCGGTGGCGGTATTGAGGCTGTTTCCGGGTATCCCGGCGGGTATCGTCAACAATGTTCTACAGCCGCCCTTGAAAGGATTGGTTTTAGAATCCTACGGCGTCGGCAACGGTCCGCAAGATGTCGGGCTTCTCAAAGGATTCAAGGCGGCAACCGCTCGGGGGGTGGTAATTGTCAATTGCACCCAGTGTTTCAAAGGCAGCGTTAACATGGAAGATTATGCCACCGGGGCAGCCCTCGCCGAAGCGGGTGTTATCAGTGGGTACGATATGACGGTGGAGGCCGCTCTGGCAAAGATGGCCTATCTCTTCAGCCGCAATTTGCCGCCTGAGGTCATAAAAGAAAAAATGCAGACCGATCTGCAAGGGGAACTCACCAGGCTGCCCCGAGGGTAGCTGTTATCTGTTATTCGTTATGGGTTCATTGTATAGCAGACAAACAAAAGGAGCAGCGCAATGACCACAACGCTGAAACCGGACACCTGGATCTGGGTGATCGTCCAGGATCCCGGCGGCAATGAGCAGTTTCTGGGACAATATGATGATAAACAGGAGATTTCCTTTATTCCGGCCTTTTACGAAAAAGACGTTGCCCAGCAATGCCAGGGGAAACTGATCACGGAAAAAGGAAAAAAATACGAGGCCCAGGCAATCCTGTTTCAAGAACTGGCTAAAGATGCCGCCCAGCATGGGTTTGCCATATTCATGTTGAATGCCGATGGAGAAATATTAGAGGAAATCTCACCATCGGTGAGATTTAGTTAAATAGTTGATTCGTTGAATAGTTAAATAGTAGAACGGCAGCATTCTGGCCGATAATCAACTATTTTTCGTTTCAACTATTTTCTAATTAACTATCCCCTGAGGGGGAAACATGACAGCTGACATCAAATACGAAAGCAAACCTTGGATAGCCCACTACGAGCGAGGGGTGCCCGGAAACATTGACTACGAGCAAGTCACCCTGCCCGCCTACCTTGAAAATTCAGCACGCCGGTACCCGGAAAGAACCGCCATCGTTTGTGAAGGCTTTAAGATCTCCTACCGACGGCTCAACGAGATGGCCAATCGCCTGGGCGCCTGCCTGGGTGCGCTTGGGGTCGGCAAGGGGCACCGCGTGGCCATCCTCCTGCCGAATGTCATTGCCTGCGTTGTCAGCTATTATGCTGTACTGAAGATCGGTGCCATTGCCGTCATGTGCAATCCCCGGCATACGGATCGCGAGCTGCTATTTCAGTTTCAGGACTCAGCCGCCACCGCCCTGGTCACCATGGATCTTCTGGCCAACCGCATGATTGCCTTGAGACCACGCACCGAACTCAAGCAAATTATCCACACTTCTTTTGCAGATTATCTGCCACTGGCCGGCAACCTCTTCTTTAAGCTGTCTGCCGGGCGCAAAGGCCTGAAAGCCAGGATCCAGCCGGCTGAAAATGTTTACCGCTGGAAACATTTACTGGCCAATTATTCGGCCACCCAACCGCGTGCCACTGTGTCAATGGATGATGTGGCCATGATCCAATATACCGGTGGTACCACCGGTGTGGCCAAAGGCGTCATGCTGACCCACGCCAATCTCAGTTTTCAGACCCAGCAAATCGATGCCTGGTTTCCGCAATTTGCCGCCCAGGATGAAATTATCCTGGGCGCCCTGCCTTTTTTTCATTCCTTTGGTTTGACCTGTTCCATGAACAATGCCGTTTTTGCCGGTTGGACCAATATTCTGATTCCCGATCCCCGCCCGGAAAAATTGCTAAATGCGATTCGCAAATATCGCCCCACTTTCGTCCCGCTGGTTCCGACCATGTATATAGCCCTGCTCAATCATCCGGATATTCGCAAGACTTCCATGACCTGCATTAAAGGCTGTTTCTCGGGCAGCGCCCCGCTGCCCCTGGAAGTGATCCGCAAATTTGAAGGATTGACCGGGGCCGCCATTTCAGAAGGTTTCGGCTTGACCGAAGCAGCGCCCATTACCCATGCCAACCCTTTCAACGGGGTCCGCAAGGTGGGCAGTGTGGGCCTTCCCTTCCCGGATACCGAATGCCGGATCGTGGATCTGGCAGACGGCACAACCGATGTCCCGGTGGGTCAAAGCGGGGAACTGCTGGTCAGGGGCCCGCAGGTGATGAAAGGCTATTGGAACAACCCTCAGGAAACCGCCAACACCCTCAAAAACGGCTGGCTGTTTACCGGCGATGTTGCGCGCATGGATGAAGACGGCTATTTCTATATCGTGGACCGCAAAAAGGACCTGGTTATCTGCGGCGGTCACAATGTCTACCCGCGTGAAATCGAAGAAGTACTTTACAGCCATCCTAAAGTCAAAGAAGCCTGCGCCATCGGCCTTCCTCATCCAAGCCGCGGGGAGCAGATAAAGGTCTTCGTGGTGCCGGTGGAAGGTCATGCCCCTGCATCCGGGGAATTGGCCGAATACTGTCGGACCCGCCTGGCGGACTACAAGCTGCCGACCCAGTACGAATTCAGAGACCAGCTGCCCAAGTCCGATGTCGGCAAGATAGTGAGAAAAGTTCTGCGGGATGAAGAGCAGAAGAAATAGCTCCGCGCATATCGGATAAAAGTCTAAAATTCAAAGCAGGGGCGGGGATAAACCCCGCCCCTGCGGATCCATATCAGCAGCCTAACCGGAAGACGGCCCACAACTTTTGGGCAATTGCCCCTGAAAGGAACCCCTATCTTTAATCTTCTTACCTACGCGTCCATCATTCCAACCGGATCCCTTTTCAACGAAAAGAAATACTCTCAATATAACCCTCTTCCGGATTCCAGAGCATACACAGCCCCCGCGTCAGAGCTCCGCAGGTTACCACACAGGGAATTTTTCCCGACAAATTCAATTTGCGATCCACCGTCAGGGGCCGGGCGCTCACCTGTTGCCGGTGCAGCCAGGCAATCTCCGGATGATGACTGTGCCCCCGGAACAGGATCCTGCCGGGAAATTGATTGCAAAAGCGGCGGATTTCCATGGGACCCATGGCACCGATCATGCTGGAAAGGCCCAGTTCCTCGACAAAGGGCAGTGAATGAATAAATATGGCGTCCTGATAATACCTCACCAGTTCGAGATGTTTAAGCGTCTGCAAGCTCTGCGGTGATACCGGCGAGCCGTCTCGGCCGGCATGGTTGGCGAGGATCGCCTGGTCATTGTTGCCTTTAATGGTTTTCACCCGCCGTTGCTGTAAAAGCCGCAGGCAGGCATCGGCCGTCTCAGGATGGGTTGAATCACAGATATCACCGAGATGGTAGATAGATTCACAGTCCACAGCTGCAAATACCACCAGGGCATCACGAATGGTATCGGGCTGTCCATGGCTGTCGGCCATGATGCCAATCATCGTTCACTCCGTAAACAATTCTGGGTTCAAGGGTTCATAGGTTCAGGGTTCAACGGTTTAAAGATTCGAAACCCAGGAGTTCGGAAGAACGGTTTTAACCCTGAACCCTGAACCACTGAACCTTGAACCTCACCTAGCGTCATATCATCAACGCCCGGGATGCCAACCGGGCCGTTTTCAGGGGTCTGCGCCGCCGGCATTGATCTTCTGAGGGACGCTGATGCAATTTTTATATCACTTTAACTATCTTTAAATATTAAAAAAAATATAAATATCCCGCCACGATGGCTTCCTCGGGGAAATAGGGAAAATTTATGGAATAAATATTGCAATTTCAACCTTTCTGACCGATCTGGTCATACAATATGCTATTTTCAGCTTCATGACAAATCCAATATCTAGCCTGACAGGGGTAAACTTTGGTTGGTTGTTTTCAAATCCCGCCATGGCGGGATTACAACGGCAACGTTTAAAACACAGACGTTTTTTTGACCCGGAATGTTGAATGGGTAATTTAGAAACCTTTGATATCAAGTCCCACGTCATCGAGTCCATCGTCGAAGTATTTGATACCATGGTAGCGATGGAAATCGTGCCTTCCGACTCCGAACCCGCGGATACCGGGGGTGTCGACCGTGTGGTGGTCGGTGTAAATTTTGCCGGCCATGTGGTCGGCACGTTGAACATCCAGGTATCCCGGGAGCTGGCCCGCCTGATGACTGCCAGCATGCTCGACATGGAGCCCGGAGAGCTCGATGGCGACAGCGCAGTACGGGACCATCTCTCTGAAATCTGCAACATCGTCGGCGGCAAGCTCACATCCGCACTAAACGATGCCGGGCTGCCATGCGAGCTGTCAACGCCTTCCGTAACCCAGGGAGGGGATGTCACGATCGGATCAGTGGACATGGAGCAGCTTGAGCGGCTCGTTTTCATGTGTCAGCAGGACTGGATTATCCTCGAAGTCGGTGTCAAAACCCGGCAAGGCGTTGATAGCCATTATGCGGGAACTGACGATAGCGCGCCTGAACCGGGAGTGCGGGCCACCAGCGACGCACAAGGGCAAACAGACGCCGGCGAAGTCGAATCGAATTCGGCCATCATTTCCCAGGTCGAGATGGATGCCGGCCCGGCCGCAGCAAACCCCGAGACATCCCCGGAGCCGCCGAGCGCACCTGCGGCTGCACCATCACCGGATCCATCCCCATCCGCACAGCAGGAGGCAAAGATCTACGAAGATGTGGATCTGGATTTGTTGCTCGATATCCCGCTGGAAATCAAGGTCGAGCTGGGTCGCGCCAAGATACAGATCCATGAACTGCTCAACCTCGTACCGGGATCGGCCGTCAAACTGACCAAACTGGAGGGTGAACCGGTGGATATCCTCGCCAACGACACCCTGATTGCCAAAGGCGAGGTCGTGGTTCAACGGGAAAAATACGGCATTCGCGTCACCGAAATCACCAGCCGCCTGGACCGGATCCGGAGTTTTGGTCTGTAGGCTCCCCGCAAGACAATCTTCAACATACAATCCGCAAAACCTAAAAATCTAAAAGACACATCAATAAATGCCAAAAGTGCCTAAATTGCCTAATTTGCCTAAAATTGTGGTGTCGCTTCGCTCCAGCTTTATATAAAATAGACAGAATTCCTTCATTCGACATTCGTCATTCGACATTCGACATTTATTGAGCCGGAACGTCCAGCAGGCGAACCGCGTGCCCGGTGAGCTCAAAAAACCGCCTCAAATTCTGCCGTGAAACGAGAAGGGTACTCGTGTTGACCAGGGGATGAAACTGAATTGATATAAATCAGCCATTGCGGTATTCTCCCTCTTATCTGTCCTGCTCGGCCGCCCTATGGGTGCGGGCAACCTGACGCTGTATCCCCTTGACAGTTGGGCCCGACTCCCGTTATCTAACCGATGACGACGTCGAGATCAAGTTTTAATAAATTCTCCCCGGAGGAACCATGGAAAAAAATCGTCTGCTCTACCTGTCTTACCAGGATGTCGTGGATACCGATTTAAGCATGCCCGACATCATCGAATCGATGGAGAAAATGTTTCGTGCCAAAGGCGAAGGCCGCACCGAGATGCCCCCGAAGCCGGGCATATATCCCGGAGGCGGTAACAGTTTTATCCACGCCATGCCGGCTTCCATCCCGGATCTGAAATCTGCCGGCATTAAATGGGTCAGCGGCTTTCCTGACAATCCTTCCCGGGGCCTGCCCTACATCTCGGGCCTGCTGATTTTCAATGACTTTGAAACCGGTTTGCCGCTGGCCGTCATGGACTGTGTGTGGATCACCGCCAAGCGGACGGGCGCCGCCACGACGATTTCCGCCCGTTACCTGGCGCGGCCGGAGTCGTCGATTATGGGAATGCTCGGATGCGGCGTGCAGGGCCGCAGCCATGTGGAGGCCCTGAAGGTGCTCTTTCCCCTCAAAAGGGTGATGGCCTATGACGCCAGTGAGGAGGCCCGCAACCGCTATGCCGAGGAAATCAGCACCCAATTTGAATTGGAGGTGGTACCGGTCCCAACCCCGCAGGAGGCTGTCACCGGCTGCGACATCGTGGTAACGGCGGGGCCGATGGTGCGTCCCCCCCACGCCACCATTCAGCCCGGCTGGCTGGACGAGGGTGCCTTTGCCTCCCTGGTGGATTACGACTCCTACTGGCAGCCGGCGGCCATGCAGGCGACGGAAATTTTTTGTACCGACGATACCAACCAGTTTCGCAGCGTACAGCAGGCCGGCTATTTCAAGGATATTCCGGAGCTGCATGCCGATCTGGGCGAATTGGTCACCGGTCAGAAACCCGGCCGCCAGACACCCGCCCAGCGCACCATGACCGCCAATCTGGGCCTGGCCCTGGATGATATGGCCGTGGCACCGCTGATTTATCAAAAGGCGGTGGAAAAGGGTATTGGGAAGTGGTTGGAGCTATAGATTATAAGGATCAGAGGACAGATTGACTTTTCAGAGCCCTGTTCTTGGCTGTTAACCATCTGTCCTCAGTTTTCTGTCATCTGTCATCTTGTAGCTTAGGCTATAAATAGGGGAAAAGAGGCTACACAAAGTACAATGAAGGCGTACGATATAATAATCATCGGCGGCGGCATCATGGGCAGTGCCAGCGCCTATTACCTGACCAAAGCGGATCCGGCCATCAAGGTGGCGGTTGTCGAGCGGGACCCGACCTATGCCCGGGCGTCGACCACCCTTTCCATGAGCAATGTCCGAATCCAGTTCAGCCTCAAAGAAAACATTCAAATATCCCAATATGCGTTTGAGGTTCTGGACCGATTTGAAACCGAAATGGCGGTCGATGGGAATAGACCCAAAATTTATTATCACCGCGAGGGCAACCTTTTCCTGGTTGACGCAGCCAACAAGGCCCGGGCCCGGGACGCTTTTGAACTGCAAAAAAGCCTGGGATGCCGGATTGAGTGGTGGACGCCGCAGAACATCAGGGACGCCTTTCCCCTTTACAATACCGGCGGTTTTTTAGGCGGGACCTACGGTCCCGACGACGGGCATTTTGATGCCTATGCCGCCTTGATGGGATACAAAGCCAAAGCCAGATCCCAGGGCGCTGAATTCCTGCAAGGCGAGGTTGCCGGGATAGCGACCCGCAGCGGCCGGGTCACCGGTGTCAGGCTGGCAGCGGGTGCGTCTCTCACGGCTCCGTCAGTCATCAACTGCGCGGGCGCCTGGGCCGCGCAGGTGGCCGCAACGGCCGGTGTTCACCTGCCGATCGTACCTGTCAAACGCCAGGTTTTCACCCTGGATACGGCAGTCAAGCCCCAGGGCCCCCTGCCGCTGACGGTGCTGCCCTCGGGCCTGTATTTTCGCACCGAAACCGGCGGGGTCATCCTGCTGGGCAAATCCATGGCGGAGGACCCGACGGGGTTTCATTTCAGCTGGGACGATAAGCGCTTTATGGAAATACTCTGGCCCGAATTGGCCGAGTTTGTGCCGGCTTTTGACCGGCTCAAATTGGTGCGGGGATGGGCCGGGCTTTACGCCGTCAACACCCTGGACGGCAATGCCATTCTGGGTCAATGGCCGGAGCTCGAGGGCTTTTTTTTGGCCAACGGTTTTTCCGGTCACGGCCTGCAGCAAGCTCCGGCCGTGGGGCGCTACCTGGCGGAGCTCGTTTTGAAACTGCCGATTACGCTGGACCTGTCGATATTCGGACCGAAGCGAATCCTGGCCCAAAAACCCCTCAGTGAAGGCGGCCTGGTTTGATTGAAGTTGACAATTGGTCGAATAAATGTTTATAAACACCATTTATCGCCCGTCTGAAGGGTATAATGGCAACTCCAGCCGGCATATCGCCGGTTGGCGCAACTCCCCACGCAGAAAATTTATTTGGATTAAATCCTGCGCATTCTCTCCACTGCTAACGTGGAATCCGAGGTGGTTTGCTTGTTATGGCTGAGCTGAGATTGGAAAATGTTTCGAAACGATTTGGCGGCCTGCTGGCGGTCAACAACCTGGACATGCACGTCCCCAAGGGTAAAATCTTAAGCCTGATAGGCCCCAATGGCGCCGGGAAAACCACTGTCTTCAACATGATCACCGGCGTTTACCCGCCCACCGAGGGCCGCATCTCCTACGGCGATCATAAACTCAACGGTCTGAGGAGCAATCGCATCATCGCCCGCGGTATCGCCCGGACCTTTCAGAATATCCGCCTGTTCAAATCAATGACGGTGCTTGAAAATGTGCAGGTCGGCATGCACTGCCGGACCAAAAGCGGACCGGTCCGGGCCCTGTTGAAAACCGCGTTTGAAAAACGGGAAGAAAAAGAAATCACCGCCAAATCCCAGGAACTTTTGGAATTCATCGGATTGATCGGCCACCAGAACGATTACGCTTCCAACCTGCCCTATGGCGAGCAACGAAGGTTGGAAATCGCCCGGGCCCTGGCCACCCAACCGAAGGTATTGCTGCTGGATGAACCAGCCGCCGGGATGAATCCCAGGGAAACGGCCGAGCTGATGGAATTGATCATCAAGCTGCGCGATACCGGATTGACCATCTTTTTGGTTGAGCATGATATGCGACTGGTGATGGGAATTTCGGAACTGGTAACCGTTTTGGATTACGGCCAAAAAATTGCCGAAGGCACGCCCAAGGAGATTCAGCAAAACGAAACGGTTATCGAGGCCTACCTGGGAACGGGGGCCAAGACGAGTAATTAGATGCAAGGTTTCAGGTGTCAGGTTTCAGGCTTGACAGGTCTGAGATTTCCGTAGATCAGACCCTGAACACTGACACCTGAAGCCAGGTTTTTGAGATTCACCAAGTTTGAGGTTACCAGGTATGGGATTGTAGGGAAGTATCAATTACTAATTAACTAAAAAGGAGGTAGCATCATGAAAAAAGTTGGAATTTTCGTTTTATGTTTAGCCTTAATTCTGGGAGTTCAGGGAATGGCTGCGGCCGAAACCTTGCGAATCGGTACTTTGAGCCCATTGACAGGGCCCTATGCCCAGGACGGCACTGACATCCTGCAGGGTGTCAAAACTGCGGTGGCCGTCTATGGCAAGCTCAAAGGGTATGACAAGGTCGAGGTGTTTCCCGGTGACAGCGCCTGCGACGGCGGCAAAGCCACCATGGCCGCCAACAAGCTGATCAACAGCGGTGTGAACGTGGTCATCGGTGCCTACTGCTCATCGGCCACCGAACCGGCTCAGATCCCGCTGATGGACGCTAAAATCGTCCAGATTACACCGGCCTCCACCAACGAGCGCCTGACCGCCAAAGGCTACAAATATTTCTTCCGCATGCCTCCGCGGGATGACGTCCAGGCCTGGTCGACGGTTCAGTTTCTCGAAAAGAAATTGAAAGCCAAAACCCTGGCGCTGATCGACGACAAGCAGACCTATACGGCCGGTTTGACCGCCAACATCACCAGGTTCGCCAAAGAAAACAACATCGTAAAAATCGTGGCCCATGAATACATTACCCCCGGCGACAGCGATTTCACCGCGGTTCTTACCAAGTTGAAACGGGTCAACCCGGACGTGATCTACATGAGTGTTTACCAGCCGGAAGGCTCCAAAATGATCCAGCAAGCCCGCAAACTGGGTCTGGAATCCGACTTCGTCAGCGAAGACGCGGTGTTTCATCCGAAGTTTCTGGAGGTGGCCGGGCCGGCCGCCGAGGGCGTTTACCTGACCTTTGCCCAGGCTCCGGACACACCGGAAAGACAGCAGTTTATCAAAACCTATAAGGCCATGTGGAAAGCCAACGCAGTCGGCTCCTACGCCTATTACGCCTATGATGCAGGTATGATGGCCCTGGCGGCTATCGAAAAAGCCGGCACCTACAACGCCGACACGCTGCAAAAAACCCTGCGCGACAATACCTGGTCGGGCGTGAGCGGCGACATCAAATTCGACGAGCATGGTGACCGCAAACTGGCCCACATCGTCTGGCTCGTTAAGGGTAACCAGTTCGTACCTTACTGGGATCCGTTGACTGGCAAGGACCTGTAATCAAAAAAGGAGGCCGGGTGCTTTGGCACCCGGTCTCTTATTATGAAAGAGAACAGAGGTCAGATGACAGTGGACAGAGAACAGAGAACAGATATCAGAAGACAGGATGCTGTAGATCTGAATTTCTGACATCTGTCATCTGTTCTCTGTCTTCTATCACGAACCTCCAATAATTAATTTTAAGAAGGGTAGTATGTTTTTCTAGAATAAAGAGGATTTTCGAACACTATGGATCTGTCCGCATTTTTGCTACAGCAGTTTGTCAACGCGATATTTCTCGGCAGCATCTATGCCCTGATCGCCCTGGGCTACACCATGGTTTACGGGATTATCGAGCTGATCAATTTTGCCCATGGCGAGCTGTTCACGGCCGGGGCCTTCATCGGGGTCATCGTTCTGACCGCCCTGCAGCAAATGGGCTGGGTGGAAACCCATTTTGTCCTGACCATGATCATTGTTTTCAGTCTGGCCATGGCCTATGTGGCGGTCCTGGGCGTGGCCGTCGAGCATGTGGCGTATAAACCGCTGCGCAAGTCTTCCCGGCTGTCGGCCCTCTTGAGCGCTCTCGGCATGTCCATCTTCCTGTCCAACGGGATGATGCTCAGCCAGGGTGTATCCGATCGGCCCTATCCCCAGGTATTTGGTCTCGAAAGTATCGAGATCATGGGGGCGCGCATTACCAACGGTCAGATATTCATCATTCTATTGGCCGTGGCCTTGATGATTGCCCTGCAGCTGTTCGTTCACCGTACCCGCCTGGGCAAGGCCATGCGGGCGACGGCCCAGAACAAAACCATGGCCCGTATCCTGGGAATCGATATCGATCTGACCATCCGCATCACCTTTATGATCGGCCCGGCCCTGGGGGCTGCGGCCGGTGTGATGGTGGGACTGTACTACGGAGCGGTAAGATTCGACATGGGCTTTATTTTTATGATCAAGGCCTTTGCCGCCGCCATTCTGGGGGGCATCGGCTCCATTCCCGGGGCCATGCTCGGCGGCCTGATTATCGGGGGCATCGAAGTATTCTGGGCCGCGTTTCTACCCAGCGCCTGGAAGGATGTCACCACATTCACGGTCTTGATCCTGGTTCTCTATCTGAAACCGAGTGGCCTGCTGGGTGAGGGTACGGCGGAGGTGCGCGTCTGATGGTACGGCAAGAACTCAAAAAAATTGTGGTATATACCTTTTTTCTGGCCATATTGTTCATCCCCATGCTCGGGTTCAAAACCCCGACCTTTCAGCCCGACCGGGTATTTAAAACCCTGGGGGTCTTCGTGGCCATTCTGATTTTGAATTTTTTCGTTAAATTGATCCGCAGCCGCCGCAAGACCGAGGACCTTCACAAAACCCCTTTAACCGAGCGGGCGGGCGCCTGGCTCAATCAATTCCCCAAAGTATTCACCCTGGGCGGACTATTTCTGCTGGCCTCTATTTTTCCGCTGTTTGCCGACAATTACATGATCGATGTGGGGATTACCTGCCTGATATACGTCTGCCTGGGGCTGGGACTGAATATCGTCGTCGGCCTGTGCGGGCTGCTGGATCTGGGCTATATCGCTTTTTATGCCGTGGGGGCCTACAGCTATTCCCTGCTGAATCTGACCTTCGGGCTGTCCTTCTGGGCCGCCCTGCCCATCGGTATCGTTCTGGGCATGATCGTCGGCTGCATCATCGGCTACCCGACGTTGAAAATGCGCGGTGACTACCTGGCCATCGTCACCCTGGGCTTCGGCGAAATCGTTCGTCTGGTGCTCAACAACTGGGATTCGCTCACGGCCGGCCCCAACGGCCTTTTCGGTATGAAGCGGCCGGTGCTGTACTTTCCCAGCTTCGAAGAAAGCGGCTTCACCTGGGCGACCTATTATCTTAAATCCCTGCCGGCCCTTTACTATTTTATTTTCATTATTGCCATTCTGGTCATCATCGGGGTCCGGCGCCTGGACAATTCCCGTATCGGCCGCGCCTGGATCGCTATCCGTGAAGATGAGGTCGCCGCCGAATTGTCCGGTGTGCCGACCACCTGGATCAAGCTGCTGGCCTATGCGCTGGGGGCCGCTTTTGCCTCGGTGGCCGGGGCCTTTTTTGCGGCCAAGTTAAGTTATACCAATCCGAACTTTTTCCTGTTTATGGAATCCTGCATCGTTCTTTGCATCGTGGTGCTGGGCGGTGTCGGCAGCATACCGGGCATCGTCGTGGCCGCCTTTGTCCTGATCGCGGCCCCGGAAGTTTTCCGGCAGCTCGAGGCTTATCGCATGCTGGCCTTTGGCGCCATTATGACCACCATGATGATCATCAAACCGGAAGGCTTGATCCCGGCTTCACGGCGCCGGCGCGAGCTGCATGAAGCCGACGAGATAAAACACACGGAATAATCAGATGACAGATTCACAGCCAATTTTAGAGCTTACCGACGTTCATACCTATTACGGCAATATTCACGCCTTAAAGGGGATATCCTGCGCCATCCAGCAGGGAGAGATCGCCTGTCTAATCGGTGCCAACGGCGCCGGCAAATCCACCACCCTCATGACCATTTTCGGGGTCGAGCCGGCCGAAAAAGGCGAAATTCGCTTCAAAGGAGAGCCCATCCAGCATCTCAGGCCCGAACAGGTGGCGGCCCGCGGGGTGTCTCAGACTCCCGAGGGACGCCAGATTTTTCCCAAAATGAGCACCCGCGAAAACCTGGAGATGGGGGCCTTCCTGCGCAAGGATAAGGAGGCGGTGGCCAGCGATCTGGAGCGGGTTTTCGAACTGTTCCCGGTTTTAAAAGACCGCATGCACCAGCTGGGCGGCACCTTGAGCGGCGGTGAGCAACAAATGCTGGCCATCGGCCGCGCCCTGATGTCCCGGCCCCAACTGTTGCTGCTCGACGAGCCCTCGCTGGGTCTGGCGCCCAAACTCGTGGAAAGGATCTTCGAAACCATTCTGGAAATCAACAAAAGCGGCGTCACCATCTTCCTGGTGGAACAAAACGCCCACATGGCCCTGACCATTTCCAGCACCGGCTTCGTCATGGAAACCGGTCGCATCGTGTTAACCGACAAAGCCTCCGCCCTGCTGGAAAACGAGCAGGTCAAAAAAGCGTATCTCGGGGAATAAAGAAAACAGAGGTCAGAAGACAGGGGACAGAATACGGATGATCCGTCTGTGTCTTAGACTGCTGTTTGGCTGCAATGAATTAAGCCTGGCTTTTGCTTGATGACAGGGCACTTCCATTAAAAATTCCGATTTCATAAAGGAGGATGGCATGAAAAAAAAGGCGATCGTTTTGTTTGTGTTGGCAATCCTGCTATTGGGAATTTACGGTGCGAATGCCGAGCAGGACCTGGTTCAAACGGTGGCCAAGGGTTGCAAGACGGAGATCGAACAATACTGCGCCCGGGTAACCCCCGGCCAGGGCCGCGTGTTGGCCTGCCTCTACTCGTATGGCGATAAGCTTTCCGCCAAGTGCGAGTATGCCCTCTATGACGCCGCCGTTCAACTCGAGCGCGCGGTGGCGGCCCTCAGCTACGTGGCCAACGAGTGCGATGCGGACCTGGACAAATTTTGCCAATCGGTCGCACCCGGTGAGGGACGTCTGCTTCAATGTCTCGAAAAAAACGAAAAACAGGTGAGCGCGCGCTGCACCAATGCACTAAAGGATGTGGGACTAAAATAGGCTCCCGGGCAGCATTTGAAAACCGGCATCGGGCGTGCTAGATTGATGCCGGTTTTTTTTGCCCAAAGTTGCAGTAATCGTCTCAATATTTTAGAATTTGATATTTAATTCGTATCTGT
>WOR8_10002095_pt1 | contig 22064 bp, 17 predicted proteins | sample DeeMarSeWOR38_10_FD_19890 | JGI IMG/M metagenome (IMG submission 19890) | reverse complement strand
CCTTGATTTCTCCATCGCTGTTTCCATTTACGACCATTTTCCTTATGCTCGGAGAAATACGCAGTATCTCGTAAATGCTCTTACGCCCGTAATATCCTGTTTTGCCGCAAGCTTCGCAACCATCGCCCCTAAACAGTTCAATCTTCTCGTTCGGACGGGATTGACCATATAGAAGCGCTATTTCTTGCTCAGAGGGCTTGTACACCTGCTTGCACTGTGGACAGGATGTCCTCATCAGCCTTTGGCTTGCTGTCCCCAGAAGGGCTGAAGCAACAAGAAACGGTGCTATTCCGAAGTTCACCAGACGTGAAATCGCACCGGCAGCATCGTTTGTATGCAGCGTACTTAATACCAGGTGCCCGGTCAGAGCAGCACTGACTGCTATTTCAGCAGTTTCAACATCACGAATCTCACCGATAAGGATGATGTCCGGATCCTGCCGGAGGATACTTCGAAGGACACGGGCAAAGGTCCTTTCCGCAACGGGGTTAACCTGTACCTGCGTTATGCCGTCAAGGCGATATTCAACAGGATCTTCGACCGTGACAATATTTCTGTCTAATATATTGAGCAGTTGAAGGATCGCATAAAGGGTAGTGGTCTTTCCACATCCGGTCGGACCGGTCAGCAGGAACATCCCGTAAGGAGCATCAACTATTGATCGGAGCTTTTGATTGTCCTGGGGTGAGGTCACAATCTGGTCTATCGACCACTGCTCCGCCTCCTTATTGAGAATCCTGATTACTATCTTCTCTCCCGTTATTGCCGGCAGAGACGATATTCTAAGATCGTACTCGTTGCCATCGCGAGTTGTCATTACATGACCATCTTGAGGCACCCTTCGCTCAGAAATGTCCATATCTGCCATAATCTTAATATGTGAGACCATTTCCTGCTGTACCGACAAAGGCACAGTGAGTGATAAGCGCAAGGTTCCGTCAACGCGATACCTCACCCTTATATCAGAGCCCTGTGGTTCGATATGTATATCACTTGCTCTGGTATCGATAGCTCCGCCTATGATAGAAGAAACAAGCTTTGCAACAGGAGAGTCGCCGACTTTTGCTGATTCAGGCTCATTAGAATCAATACTCTTATCAGGTCCCTCTTGCAACCGCATCGAGACTATGGCCTGCTTTGTAACATTCGTCACATCGAAATGGTAATGTACTGCATGCTTGATTGCAGCGGGTGTAGCGGCAACGGGTATGACCTTGTATCCTGTCTTCATTTCGATTTGATCTCGGACAGATAGATTGAGAGGAGAACTCATCGCAACTCGTAGTTTGTCATCCTCTCTCTTTATGGGAATCACACTGTGCCGACTGGCCATCTCGTAGGGTATCAGATGAGCCACCATAGGCTCCACCATCTCAGGTGCAAGATTTACAAACTCGATTCCACTTGAACTGGCAACAACCTTTGTTAACTGCTCTTCATCAAGGAGATTTTCCTGTTTCAATATGCTAATAAGACTTTCTCCCGTCTCTTTGTGCCTGTCGATTACAGTTCGAAGTATTCTCTCATCCAGAATTTTTTCTTCAGTAAGAAACGAAATTAACGGATTATTAGTATCCATAGTAATGTGTACACCCTAACACCGAAGATAGTCGAAATTGTCAGCAATCAGTATCGGCTCCTCAAAGTTATCACTTAAGGACAAACGCTCTGGGGGGTGATTTTACCGCCGAACATCTTGTCAATGACCGATAAGATTCCGTTTGTGAAAACTTACTACAATATACAAGCAGATATTTTTCACAAACTCGAAATCGCGGGTAATTTATTGTTCCTGTCCATGTATCGCGGGATTCTTAATCGCCTTTTGAGAAGGACTTATCCAAATATATGCTTTATGTTGTTAATACGCATTTTCGCATTAGAAAATGTTGATTCAGTTAAGTTTTTCTTGAGAATCGCCGATACGTGGAAATCAGGGACTGGAATCTGACATTGCAATCTTGCTCGATTTAGAAGTCTCTCAGCAAAGGTTTTGCGCCAGAGGGACATTGGGGATATAGCGAGTACAGAAGGATGGGAGGAATTTGGAAGGTAAAAATACCAGATTTATTCTAATCCTCTCAGCTCGATTTGAGGGAGCAACAACAGACTTAGGAAATACAAAGTGCGAATAAGTCAAAGATTGAATCTTGGATTTCTTGCAATAGCTATGTGGGCTGCAGTAGTAGGTCATGTCTCGCTATACCAACTTAGTCAAATCTCCGCCCCATTGAATATAGATATACCGGGAAGTCTGGAATCAATGAATGAGACGGCACATTTGGAAGGCTTTGCTCAAGCCATACGCTACTATGATGAGGTTGCGACTCAAGCAGTGAGAAATTATGCTTTCACCCAGGATAAGAAATGGGAACGACGCTACAGGGACGCCAAGTCAGAATTTGACAGCATGATAACCGAAGTAATTGATAAAGGGATAGAAAGAAACAGGGGATTGCTTTCAAATGTCAACGATACAAATCTCACCCTTGCGGAGATGGAGAACACTTCCATCGGATTCGTCAATAATGGGATGGCGGAGGATTCCATTAAGATATTAGAAAGCAACAGTTATTGGGACCTAAAAAAGATTCAGGAACGAAATCTTGAAGATTATGCCCACAGAAGAGAGGTTGAACGTTATGAAGCACTCGCCAATTACAGCAGAACGGTAAGTTTGGCAATGGAACGGACGCGGAACATAGCCAAATATAGCAGGCGGTTAGTCTCTATATTCACCATTATTGCTTTGGTATTGGCTCTGGGCTCAGGCTTCATCATCGCTCGTTCTATATACATACCCCTCCAGAAGCTGAAAGCCGCTGCGGCAGAAACAGGTAAGGGTAATTTAGATACTCAAATAGAGATCAACTCAACTGATGAAATCGGTCGAGTAGCAGCTTCTTTCAAAAAGATGACCGACGATCTAAAGAAGACAACTACATCGATAGATAATCTCACCCGAGAAATCTTAGATCGTAAAAAAGCAGAACAGAAGGCAAAGCTCGCCTGTGAAGAGCTTGAAAAGGCGAACATAGAGCTGAAAGAAATGCAGTCGGAACGCGTGCAAAATGCGAAATTAGCATCTATCGGACAGCTTGCTGCTGGCATTGCGCACGAGTTGAACACTCCGATAGGCTTTGTTTCCAGCAACTTTGAGACACTGGAAAGTTATGTGTCAAAAATGCACCAATTGCTTCAATTGCACAGCGAACTGATCAGCAACATTGAAGATTCGGAAAAATCGGATTTGTTGGAGAAAACGTGTGCTATAGATAAAAGCCGCAATTCCATGCAAATGGACTTTATTCTTGAAGACATAGCCGGGTTATTTAATGACTCGCGAGAAGGTCTTAAAAGAATCACGAATATTGTGCGAGTACTGAGAGATTTTTCGAGAATTGACCAGTTAGGAAACCTCGACACATATAATATTAATGATGGCATCAAGGCAACGCTCCTTGTGGCAAGAAATGAAGTCAAATATGATATTGATGTCAAGACAAAACTTTCCGAAGTGCCTCCGATTATCTGCAACGCAGGGCAAATAAATCAGGTGTTTCTTAATCTAATCATTAATGCCGCTCAGGCCATAAAATCCCAGAAAAGAGTTCAGAAAGGAAGCATTGAAATAAGGACATATTCGACACATGACGATTTAGTCTGTGAAATCTCTGACAACGGCCCCGGCATAGAATCTGATGACTTACCGCACATCTTTGATCCTTTTTTTACGACCAAACCCGCCGGACAAGGCACGGGTCTTGGCTTGAGCATATCATACGATATTATTGTATCAAAACATAAGGGGGTTCTCCTCGTGGAGAGTTCTGTTGGCAAAGGCACTAAATTCACAATGAAACTACCACTATGTAGGAAAAAGACCAGAAATGAATCGGAGGAATCGTGCCATGAAAGAGAGAACAATATTGTTTGTGGATGATGACTGTGTAGTCCTGAGATCCATAGCGAGGGGGCTCTTGGATGAACCATACAACGTATTTTTCGCCAAAAGCGGCGAAGAAGCCCTACAAATCTTAAGCCAACAAGAAATTCATGTACTGGTGACTGATATACGTATGCCTGTGATGGACGGAACCGAGCTTCTCAAAATTGTTACGAAAGAGTATCCCCATATCGTCAAGATGGTACTATCAGGCTATACGAATACAACCGATCTGACGAAGGCGATTCATCAAGATGGTGTCTTCAAGTTCATTCCAAAGCCGTGGAACCTCCAGGAAGGGGAAGAATTTAGGGAGACTATCCGAAGTGCTATAGAACACTACAATCTCCGGAACGAACACGCAGAAAAAGTGCTGAATTAAAGCCATATTCATCTCGTCAGAGATATGAAGAATAATTGTGTGACAAACTAAAGCATAGTACGTTCATATAAAGAATTTGTGAAGATTAAAAAACTCAGTTGATATGTTAAACCGAGTGTTGCGGTAATGGAACATACAAAACACAAAGTTTTACTCATTGAAGACGATGAGCTCGACTGCATGGCTTTCGAGCGCTTTATCAAAGAGCAAAAGCTGTTGTATGACTACACAGAAGTCAGATCAACTTCCGAAGCTTTAGAGATATTGGAATCCGAACAGTTTGATATCATCGTATCTGATTATTCTCTTGGTGACGGAACTGCACTCGATATCCTGAATTCGGTTAAGGATACTCCCATAATACTGATTACAGGAGCTGCTGATGAGCAGGTAGCAATTAATGCCTGGAGGGCCGGTGCTTACGACTATCTACCAAAAGATATCGACCGTAATTATCTTAAGGCCATTCCAAAAGCAATTGAAAATGCCATTAAGCGAAAGAAAACGGAGGACGAACTTGACAGAAAGCAAGAAGACCTGGAAGCGATATTTGATGCTGCGCCGGTCGGGATGCTGTTGACCGATGAGAATATGATTGTTGATCGCGTGAATTATACAATGATGGAAATGTTACATAGAGAATATGCTCGAATCATCGATCAGCCGATTGGTCTTGCTTTAGGCTGCATTAACAACAACAATAGTGACGAAGGATGTGGATTTGGACCGGCATGCTCAGAATGTTTGCTCAAAAAAGCCATGTACAGCGTGCTGGAATCAGGCCAATCAGTTAAGGAGATTGAAATACATCCTACACTTCAATTAGATAACCGGCAGATTAAGCCGTGGTTCTGCATAAGTGTTAAACCAGTAATAGTTGGTGGTTGCAAGCATCTGATTGTTGCAATAAATGACATTACTCAGCGCAAGAGGGCAGAGGAGGAGCTGAAAGAGACAATGGAATTAAAATCACAGTTCATCTCCACGATTTCCCATGAACTCCGAACACCTTTGACTGGGATGATAGAAGGCATCGCCATTGTCTTAGAGGAAGTAGCAGGCCCCGTCAATCAAAAACAAATGAAGTTCCTGAGAATCGCAAAGAGAAATGCTGATAGACTAAGCATCCTGATTAACGATGTTCTGGATTTCCAGAGACTTGGAGCAGGGAAAATGAAACTGGATATACGAAGTCACAATATAAATGAAGTGCTCACGGAGGTTCAGGAGACGATGACACTCTATGCAGAGAAGAACTCCATCGAGATGTCGTTTGTCTCTTCTGATGACCTGTCTAAAGCGGAATTTGACCGGGCTAAGATGATTCAAGTCTTGACGAATCTCGTGAGTAATGCTGTAAAATTCACACCTGAAAAAGGCCGAGCCTCTGTAATTGTTCAACGCCGGGACGTCAACTGGACAATCAGTGTCAGTGATACGGGGATGGGAATACCAAAAGAAGAACTTTCAAAAATATTCGATCCTTTTTATCGCGCCAACAGGCGTGGCGAACACATTCAGGGCACAGGATTAGGGCTTGCCATCGTCAACAAAATTATAAAGCTGCACGGCGGCAGAATCGAGGTTGAAAGCCAGATCGGCCAAGGCACAACCTTTACAATATTTTTACCTTTGGAATTTAAAAAAACACAAGAGTCCTCGCCTGAAACAGTGGACAAGCTTCTTGAATATACCGTAGCCACATCAAGCTAATAATCTGCATTAGAAGATATTAATGCTGTGTACAGGATTAGCTATATTGTAGTGAATAGGACTTAATCTGACAATCAGGCAACGGTTGCCTGTAAGTTATTGCTCAACTTTTACCCTTTCTTTTTCCTATCTCTCCTCATCGATCTTTCAGTCCTCCAACTCATCTTCAAAGTCTGCTATCAGTTCGGCCTCAACTTCATCCCGAACCTTCCGGCGATAACGCATATTCCTTAAAACCTGCTGTACGTACTTGATAGCACATGCTGGAAGACTGTTTGAGTCGATTTTTTCGTCGGATATTTTCCGTATTCCTCTGACTTCTATATAATACCAGAGTTAATACCAACAATCAAATCTCACAAAATACTTTAGAACTAATCTATGGTTTATCCAAATTCATTCCTGCCTTTTCCAGAGCTGCAATAGCCCGTTTGTGCCCCTCTTCGTAGCCATACCATGCATCAACGATCTTTCCCTCGCGGTCAATGATATAATTAGTCGGCCAGCCGCTTGCTTTATAGCTGCTATACGCAACTCTCATTGCTGTCCTGGATGAGTCGAGGATATTTGGAAATATTGCCGAGTTGTCCCGAAGAAATTCGAGGGCGATTTTCCTGTCATCGGCAGGATTAAAGCCGAGAATGACCACGTTCCTGTCTTTGTATTTTTCGTATAGTTCCTGGAGATGACACATCTCCTCCCGACAAGCCGGTCACCCAGCCCGCCATATATAGAGCCAGACAATCTTTCCCTTGTAATCCGAGAGCTTGACCTTTTCTCCACTGACCAGAGGCAACTCAAAGTCGGGCGCTGCCTGCCTTAGTGCCAGTAATGTGCTGTCCACTGCGGGCTCTTCCCACTGCCGCCACCCGTCCGGCGGTGTCCAGACGAATTTTTCTGCCGGTATTTCGGCGTTGATTGTTACATCCAGCCACCTTTCATGTCCCACGAGATCCTTATGGACCCGAACTATCTCTGTCAGCTTCCGGGGGAGATGGTCTTCTCTGGAAAGCCACAGGTATCTGCTCCGCTGTCGATTCATGAAGCTGACCTCAATCACGTCGTATTCCTTGTCATCCATCTTTTCTGTTCCCATGAATCTGGCGCCGTCGAGGTAGGGCTGGATCGAATCCGTATAGCCGTGGAATGTACTTGGATTGATCGTCGTCATTCCCAGTCCCGCTCCGCAGTTGAGGAGTTCGTGTCCGATAGAGTGCATTGCCAGGGGAGTGGTCTTCTTCATATAAAGGTTGTACCGTGACTGTTCATAGTTATCTATGTCTTCCGGGGACAAAAGGGGGCACTCGCCCGGCCAGAAAATCCATAAATATTCGCCGTCGCCGACAATAGTGCCGCATACCTCATCTCGCCGATTGGTTGTTTCCACGCGAAAGTGGTTGGGCTTTTTCATCCAGACTGTATACGAGGCTTCAGGACGGCCCTGACCGCCGCACTTGACGGTGTAGGAGAGGCTCTTGGCCTGGCGCATAGTCTCGACCATCTTCTCGTATAAGGCGCGGGCCTCAGGTTCGTCCCTGAACGGCCCCTGGAACGGCTCTTTTGAAATGAGTATATATAGGGATACGCATTCTACCAGCAGCCCTGCAACAATGATCGTCGTCCATATAATAATTTTCTTTTTCATTTACCTTTCCACAATAAAGGTGATGTCCCAAGGCAGCAGCTTGCCGCTTGGATCAAGCTTGTTAGGATTGATTTTGGCGCCGCCGTTGTCGGACAGGTCGTCGTTGACGCTGTACACGACGAAACCGGTTTTCAGCCTGCGGTATCTCAGATTTTCTCCGTCAAAGGGATCTTCCGGCACGGTTTCCATATATGCAGGGACCAGATTGTCCAGGGATTTCGGCAAGTGTCCCTCGGCCAATCGATATCGCTCGACGGCAAGGGCTGTCAGTATCAATCGAGCCATGGCCTGGCGTTCAATCTCCCTCTCGAGTATAAGTACTTCTCTAATGATGTACCTTCCCTGCTTGTTGTTCTTGGGAACGCTCTGGCGGACAGCCTCGAATGCTTTGAACCGGTCGGGATCCGGTAATTCAAGAGCATCGATGGACTTCTGCATCAGGTCGATATGATCCAGCGCATGCCTGGAATTAAACCCGAGCATCCACGAGATAATTAGCTTCCGCATAAGGCTTTTCTCTTGTTCGCCGATTCGCTCCGAGACTTCCGAAAGTGGTGCTATAAACTTGTGCAGCTCTAGACATAGTTCTGTGAACAGCGCCTTTTTGAATCCCTTGTCATCGTCGGATTCCTTAACTAATGCCGAAAGCCTAACTAATTGTTCGTCCATGAGAGGAATTCTGTTAATGGCCAGTCTAATGCTTCCATAAGTACGGCGCAGCACAGTATTATGAGTTTCACGATGGATCATAAGGGGGCCGTTAAACGACCTGGCAAGAGCCAGGCACGCACTAATCGTGGCAAGAAATTTATCGAAATCCTTATTCTCAGATGCGATCAGGGCTTCGAGTCTGAGTAGATTAACGGCTAATTGAGCATCGTTTCCTATATCGAAGCGCCGATACCGTATCGGATTGGACACCTTTTTAAGATCGTTGGGGTATCGGCAATGCTCAATCAAAGCCGCTTTGTGTAGCAGCGATAGTGCTTGCTCATTGTCGGACAGGAATCTTTTTACATGCTGTCTAGTCTGATCATCCAAAGGCTCGGTTCTTGCCGGCATTGATGCTCTGCCTGCAATGGGAATAGCTCGCATGGCATCCCTATCCCATTTTTTGTATTTCGAGAAAGCGGCGATATAAACATCTGCGGCATTCTGTGCGCCTGCCGGCAGGTTGTACAAGCGTTCCAAGTCTTTAATAGTTACAGGATATCCCCGACTTTGCATATCCTGCAACCGATTTTTCAGCTTATAGCTTCCAGAGATTCGCAGCAGCACAAACAAAAGCAGCAATAAGGCGACTACTCCGTGCCAAATCTTAAAACGGAGACGAATACGTTTGCTTTTACGTTTCATATTTGCCCTCATTTACCTTTGAAAATCATCATTCATTCTTACTCGCGCGAACATGTGAACTGACGCCTGCTCAAGAGCAGTACGCCGAAAAAACTATAAAACACGGTCAACACAAGTGTGTGTGTAACGCAGGCGATAGCCTTGATCGAACTGTATTTGCCGACGATCAGGCTGTATTTTGAATATTCTCCTTCTACCATCCTGGTTAGCAATGTAAAGGGTGGGCAGACATATTTGGCTAAAGTACTAATTACTTTGGTTATCGTATCATCAGGATTATTCAAATCCAGGATGGAATTCAGGAATCCGAAGAAGAGAACCACAGCAAGCAGAAAAATAAAATTATAAGCTCTTTTTACAACCACCGAAAGGGACGTTGATATTGCCGCCCACGTATTAAACAGCAGCCAGCAGGAGAAAAGCCATGAGATAAGATCATCTACATAACCAAGGCCGGTAATGCCATGAATAATCAGCAGAAGAAAGCCAGTGATGAAAAAGTGCACGGCGGCTTGTATCGATAATCCCAGAAGGCGATAAATATATAGTTCACCAAGCCAGAACGGCTTGGTGGCCAGGATGCAAATGCGACCCGATGAGATATCGTCACCGAAAATACCAGCACTTAGCGCAAGAGGCAGAAAGAATCCGCCCCAGATAAAAAGAATCTGGTGAAAGTTCTCTTCTTCATGCACACGTAGAGTAAAAAAAAGTCCGTAAATCGCGAACCAGCTTAAATGCACGATATAAATGTAAATCTTCCGGGAAAGCGTTTCTTTCATCAACTCGTAAGCTCTCATCGACTAATTCCTCTCGTTATATAGTCGCAGGAATACATCTTCGATGTCCTCTCTCTGCAACAATACACTTGTGATCCTGGCACCACCTTTTACCAGATTGCTGACGATGTCGGGAACTTCGTCGTCATCTCCAACGGCTAAGACCAACTCTGTATCTGTACTGCTGATAAGTTTAGACTGTGGCAAAAGTTTTTTGACGATTCGGTTTCCGTTTGAAACAATTCCCACATGTAGACGACCGACTTGACCGGTTGTAATCTTATCACCGAAACCGACAACTTCTCCGCGGTACAGGAAGATGTAATCAGACGTCAGCTTTTCAAGCTCTCCCAAACGGTGAGAGCTTATGACGATGGCAGTGCCAGCATCACGCAACTTCTTTAACAAATCGCGAAGCTGGATAATACCGATAGGGTCAAGTCCGTTACTTGGTTCGTCCAGCAACAAGAAGTGTGGATCATTCATCAGTGCTATTGCTAAAGCCAGACGTTGTTTCATACCCTGAGAAAAATCGGCACATGGCCTGTCGATAAACTCGTCCATCTGGAGCTGCTCGGTTAATTTATCTATCTGGATGGAAATAGCATGTCGGGACAAGCCCAATAGCGCGCCATGATATTTTAAAATGGCCCATGCGGAATATCGACCGAGAAAGGCTGGATGTTCCGGCATGTAGCCCAGACCACTTCGGGCCTCGATTGACCGAGCAGGGTATCCACAAACTCTTACCCTACCTTTAGTGGGGAAAATCAACCCCCCCATCAGATTCAGCAAAGTCGATTTTCCCGCGCCGTTTGGACCAATTAAGCCAACAATCTGACCTTCGGCCACGGAAAGCGAGATATTCTGTAGGGCACAAACGTCTTTGGACCGGTCACTCAGCAGTTTCCTATAAACCTTTGTCAACTGCTCACATTCGACTACCGCCGTTTGTTTGTTATCGTTGCAGATCATGACCATGTCTGTCAAAAAAGCAGAAACTATCAGCAAAACCGAGAACGAAGATATTATTAATAAGTCAGGGCAGGTGCCCCACCAAAGACCACTTCATACAAACATAGCGCAGAACTATCAGAAAACCAATCCAACAAAGCGCTAACAATCCTAAAACACCGTTGGGCCCAATCATCTCCATTAGCGATTGCTTGCATATCCCCGTATAGATCATCCATCCCTGCATAAAAACTATCACGAAAATAATCTTAACTATCATATTGCGAGGAAAAACAATAGCACAGCTAAGTGCAATAGGCATCACTAACAAGAAAATATAAAATAGGCCAATGTCCATTCCATGATAACTTAACAAATCTGCATCAGGGCCAAATTCAGATAACAATATTTCCAGAAGATTCGATATGCCGGTTAAAGCCAAAGTCAATACTCCTGCCAAAAAAGTTATAATTACTGCCAATACAAATGTGATAAAATACTTCTCGTTGCGTCCCAACGGAAACAACACGTTCTGATAAGGCAGCAGATCCAAGCTAAGCACTCCCAATGCCGGTATAACGAATAAAAGATTGATTCCGTCTCCATTGCCCACAAATCCAAAATACAAGACTAAAAAACTTATCAGCGCACAAGAGGCTAAAACATGCTTAATCTGCCAGGTGGCAAAACCTTTGCCAAACACCATATAGAGATTGCCCCAAACACATCGGCCTTTGCTCAAAAACTCATATCGGTTCATCCTGTGTATAAAGAATTCATGGAGTCTATCGAAAAAATTAATCTTTGCTACAGTCAGATTACGATCTGATTGAATTTGCAGATATTTCCGAGTTTTTAATGATGTATTAAGGCCATCAAAGACCAGCTTGCCACAATGTCGCCTTGCCAAGGTGTCACGTCCAAACAGTTTCCAAAACCAAAAACATATCAAAAAACTCACGAAAATCGTCGGAACCGGCCAGAAAAGAATCGTATTCTGCAAAGCCTTGTCCCATTTGAACAGGATGAACGCGCTTAGAGCTAACCACGGAAGTATTCCCCCCAATAGCATCCACAGCTCGAAAAGTGTACAGCATGCCCCATAACAGTAAAGAACCATACCAACAAAACCACCTGCTAAAACGGTCATCAAAACATAAGGAGAACCAAGCTCATTGTGGTACAAAAAAACGCACCCTAAAATCAGGTTAATGACACCACCAACACAAAAAATAAATAGCTTTGGAATTCGACGGTGACCAGGAAGGCAAAATGAAAATGGCTTCACCAGAACATCCCTCTGCATAACACCTGAAAATACTCCCGCCCAGAAGCTGACTAACAAAAATCCCAAATATCTATCGTGTTTCAAGCCGATTTTTGTTAACCAAAACGGCAACAAAGCCAATAGCGCCATACACAAAATACACAAATATGCAAACCATGCCCCACGTCGCTGATAAAGATGCTTCAAATTAGCTATTAAAATATCCATTCTCACGCCCTGGTTTCCCGACTGACAACAATTTTATATATTTCTTCCAGAGATAATGTCCCGATTTCAATTTCGCAGTTCAAATCATAGGCTTTAGTTTCCAGCTCCTGTTGTGAAGGATTCTGCACCGAGAAGATAGCTCGGGAGTCATTTCTTTTGCAGTCAATTATATATTCGAACGGTAATTCAGCAGGCAAGCTACCTTTTAGAGATGTAAGCGTAACTTTAAGGAATTCCTCCCTAAGACTATCAAAACTATTATCTCGAAGTATCTGTCCTCTGTGCATAATCAGTGTATGATCAATAACCTTCTCCACATCGCTTAAAATATGCGACGAGATAATAACTGTTCTATCTTCATCCTGAATTATTTGAAGTAACAAATCAAGAAATTGGCTGCGGGCAACCGGGTCTAAAGCTGAGGCAGGCTCATCAAGTATTAGTAGTTCTGGCTCAAAACCTATGGCTAATAGTATTGCCACCTCTTGCCGTTGGCCAGGCGAGAGAGAAGCTACACGGTCTTTGATTGAAATATCAAAATCCTTAATGTATTTTTCTTCTATTTCGTGATTCCACGTTTTGTAATATGCACTCACATAACAAATCAATTGCTGTACCGTTAACCATTCAAGAAGCTCACCTTCCTGGTGAACATAACCAATACGTCCAAGTTCTTTTGAGCTTAGCTTTACTGCATCAGTTCCAAACGTGATGCATTGGCCGTGGTCGGTAAGATATAAACCAATGATATGTCTTAACAAAGTGCTCTTACCTGCCCCATTAGCACCTAACAGGCCGATGATTTGACCCCGTTTGATATCTAAATTGATCTTGTCCAATGCTTGTATTTTCCCGAATCTCTTGGATACGTTGCGCATTTGCACTATCGGATCTTGATTTATCATTCTTTTCTCCGGCTTTTAGGGTAGTATTCTTTGTAGCGTGTCTTAAAAATCTCTATGGCTTCATCTTCCGATATTTCCATCTGAACAGCAGTGATCGCCGCTTTGTTTAAAATGTTATTCAGCAATTGACCCTTAATCTGGTCTTTTTGGCCTTTTCTCACCTTAGCTACAAAGAGACCAATTCCCCGTTTTCGTTTGACAAGCCCCTCAACTTCCAGAAATGCGTATGCTTTGCTAACAGTCATGGGATTGACTTTCAGCTTTGCTGCCAGAGCACGAACTGTCTCCAACTGTTCTCCCTCCTTCAATCCATCAGTCATTATCTGCTGCCGGATTTGCCTGATTACCTGGCGGTAGATAGGCACACCAATGCGATGGTCAATTTCTAATAGCATTTAATTTTGCCTCAAAACATTACTGTATTACTAAACTAATACACTATACGCTAATTAATAATCCAGTGCAACAAAAAAATTGTATTTTTTTAAAATATTTTCTGCCCAAATTCTTAACAAGGGCTAATCACCGACGTTGACTTGAAGGGATCCGTATCAGTCTGATGTACGAATCCCTATTTTTTTCAGGATATCATCAATGATTACTGCAACTGATTATAAAACAAGTAAAAAGTGGCTTATCTGCTGATATAACTGTGTCGTCAATGTCTCTTGATCCTGCCGGTCTTTTTGCTGCCGGCACTAAAATATTTCCGGTAGTGATTCCAGCAATTGCTTTTTCCACTTGGCTATCTGGCTCGGATGAACCTCATAATGACTGGCCAGTCCGGCCATCGTCTTGTCGCCTTCTGCAGCGGCCAGGGCCACTTTTGCCTTGAATGCTGCGCTGTGATTACGTCTTTTGTTTTTCACGAATCTGTCTCCTGAGTATTTTATCGTCTCGGGCGACAAATCTACCTTAATCATGCGCCCAGTTTTTGGGGAGTATTATATATTATAGTATGTCACATAGTAAACGTGACATTTACCGTTGGCAGCACTCTAATGTAAACCTTCGGGATTGGTGAGTTACTTCAAGGATGTTTTTTATTGAAATGATCGAGAAAATGAGCAAGAGGAAAGAGGATTCAGAGGGATTTTGATATTAAATTGATACTAAACTCACGAACTAAAATAACTGGTCCTATAATGCGCACGTAATAACCCTCGCTTTTTGACTGCCAACAATTAGGCCCCGTATTTAAAAGTTAAACATTTAGTATATCGAGCGATTGAAATTGTCTGTCGAGTATAGCTTGGCTTTCAAAACCAAGCCACTTATCTAACACAGTTGAGTAAACTCGGCGGAAGTCAGTATGAAACTTCATGGCGCCGTTATCCAGATCGGTAAGGCTGGGATGCGATCCGACAAGCCCGCCTTTTAATTTACCGCCTGCTATAAATATTGGTGCTGCCACACCATGTCCAGTGCCTCGCCGACCATTTTCTTTCACAGTCCTCCCGAATTCTGAGATTGTCATAACGAGAATCCTGTCCAGAAGTTTGTCTTTTTTCAGGTCATGAATGAAAGCTGCCAGCGACTCGGACAGTTGACCGAGCAAGGCGCAGTGGTTGCCCAATTGGTTGGCATGATTGTCAAAGCCGCCAATTCCACCGCCACCGAGTTCGGTGAAGAATATTCTGATACCCACGTCGGCACGAATCAGTTGGGCAACTGTACGTAAAGTCTCGGCAAGCCGGAACGTCGGATATTCTGCCTTATTGGTTGCTTTAGCCGCGACTTCTATTCGCTGGCTGTTGGTATGGGCATTCACAGTACAGTCTCGCAGGTGGTTGAGTAGTGAATTATCTTTGTCCTCACGGAAAGACTTAACGGCCTGCTTCTGCTGCGAGTCGCCCGGCGCCGGATCAATAGTCAAATCATCAGGCGACTGGATAGATGGGATGATCACATGTTCGGCCCTCATGCCGAAAGGCTGAACGATTGGCCCTACGAATATAGCGGGCATGTCTTTCTGGTTAGTATGCCAGACACTATCTGCAGCCCTGCCAAGCCACCCAGTCTGGCAATTAGGATTTTCAGGTTTGGCAGTATGCCAGTGACGCATCGCGATGTCATGAGAACGGTCCGAATTCGGATAGCCTATACCCTGAACAATACACAGGTGTCCCTCTTTGTACAGACGTGAGAATGCTTCCATTCGTGGATGAAAACCCAGATATGAGTTTATTTTGTGAATATCTTCAGGGTGTAAGCGCAGCGTAGGACGGTTTCGAGCGTACTCATCGTCGGCGTATGGAACCACTGTATTAAGCCCGTCGTTGCCGCCCGACATTTGAACGATTACCAGGACCGTATCGCGGTCATCTTGCCGGGCAATGTCGGTGCCGGCGGCTCGAACCAGTAAATCCGGTGCCAGCGATGTGAAAGACAGCATGGTTGTCGCACTCAGAGTGGCTTTCAAGAAATCGCGTCGTGTATAGGACATTGTACTATCTCCCAATTTAAGCCAGTTGGAATTCAGGAAGCGTGATTATTGCATACGCAAAAGAACGTATTAGTACTCCCAAGTCTTCATTTTGTCTCCTATGCGTCTTCAGCAGCACATTATGAACGTCTGAATCAAGGTCGCTTTGCAGAAAGAGATCGAGCAGAAACTGTCGGGCGGATTCGGGCGTGTCGTATCTATGCCTTTGGGCGACGGTCCAGGGATTGAGCTTGTTGCCATACTGGTCCGAGCCTCGCAGCAATGCTGAAGCAAGGTTTTGACGAGCGACCATCGCAGTGCTGTTTATCCAGTGTTTTCCCCCGGCCCACCCTTTGATGGTCGGCGGATTGTAAAGGTTCTGGCCGAGATCAGCAAGGTCGTTTGCGAGTTGTGTAGTGGAAATCGACCCTTCCATGGCTTTGACTATACCAATGGCAAATTCCGCCGGACATTTAATCCGCCGGCGATATGCTGCCGGTGAAAAGAACAGGTTGGAACGTAACATTTTCTCCACGAGGTTTCGTACATTGTAATCATCAGCGAAAGATTCTGCCAATGGGGAAATTAGAGTCTCGTCAGGCTGATCCGTTTCGCTGATTAGCCAGCGATACAACTTGCGGACGATCCGGCGTGAAGTTGCCGGCTGTTCGAGTATAATTCGCAGCACATCGTCGCGAGTGAAGTTTCCTTTCCGGCCGAGGATTTGTTTTTCATTCTCATCGTGCTCGCGTGGGATATAGCGCAGATTGCTTCTTAGAATGAACCACCCTGTGAAAGCTCTGGCCGTGTCCCGGATGTCATCTTCTGTGCAGCGGTCGGGGCCCAGCGTGAAGTTCTCTATGATCGCCCGGGCCAGGTTTTCATTCGGGCGCGCTTTGCGATTGGCCTCGGCGCCCAGCCATAGGAGCACAGCGGGATCTTGTGAAATGCCTTCCAGAAGAGTCCTGAACGAGCCCAGGGCCTGACTGCGCAGCAGTCGGACGTGCTGTTGCATTAATCGGGCGTTCTTGACTTCTGCAGCGTTAGTGGCAAAATGGCTGTGCCAAAACAGCGTCATCTTCTCCAGCAGCGGATGCGGAGTTTGAATCATCCGCCGAAGCCACCATGCCCGCAACTGATCCATCGAGCCGGTAGCCGTTTCATACTCGTCGTAAGTACGATTGAATTGTGCCGCCTCGGACTGCGGTCTCAGCAGCTTGTCGATGGTTCGTTGCGGCCCGTCCGAAAGTGCCTGCTGCAACTGTTGCCAACCGGCTCCGAAGGCCGCACGCCGGTATAGGTGTCCGGCCCGAGCGAGATTCCATGGTCGTTCGACATCAGGCTCATATGCAGCCCAGGCCCAACCGGGATCTCTCAGTTTCTCAAAATGTACAGCCATCGAACGTCTATATATATTTCGTTTATTATAAGTTCAGGTCTATTTTCAAACGACCCTGTGTCAGAGCTTCGTTCATGCCGATACTGAGCTCAACGTGCCTCACAAATCTCGCCAGAGCGATGAGCATATCGATCCCGGCTTCGGCTTGTTCTTGTGTATTGCCCTTCTTGACCATATCACCGCGAACCAATACCTGATAATTGGCTTTCAAAATCGAAGCCAACTGACCACCTTCAATTTCGACCATACTATGGGTTTGGGCCAACGGCTTGCCCCCCTGCTTGAACTCCCTGTCCAGGGCATCTACAAGGTCTCGGGCCAAACCATCGGTCGAGCTAAAGATTACGTATCCGCCCGGCATCCCTAATGTCGGACGAATATTGAATCGCTGCTCAAGCTTTGTCTTGTCCTCAATCCCGGCGGTGGAGAAGTAGGCTAAGGTCAGTTTTGTCTGGGCATGTATGGGACGGTCGATGATCAGTCCCGGCATCGCCTGTTGTCCACGCGTGAAGTTGACCAGACCGATGGCCTTTTGCCACGCTTCCTCTACTACCTCATCGAAATCCTCCGGATTGCGAAGCCGCAGGATCGCGGCAAAGGCCGGCAGCTTTGTCATAGGTGTGCCAATCTCCGGATCATACTTCTGCTCAGCAACGACAAAGCGGATTTCAGGTCTGGTCTCTGCTAAAACCTCATTTGTCAGGTCACGCCCGCTGAAGAATATACCCATCATATTTTCGAAGAAGATTAAGCCGGATGTGCGCTCGGGAAAAAGATCATCCTTCGCGGCATAGAATTGATGCAGGTCTCGGTATAAAGTCGTAGCTGCGATACGACGCGGCACCGATAAGTTCGGCATAACACCCTCATCAGATTCCTTTGGTAAAGCAAAAGCTGCGGGACTTGTTTGGGCAACCATCTCGCCATCTACTGATGCTCGGAAAACCAGTGTGCTGTCCTTGATGTACAATCCTAACGCCAGCCAATTCGAATCGCGTATCGCCTCGACAATCCCAGCGAAAGTTAGTGCCGCCAAAGGATTTTTGCCTGCCTGCCTGAGAAGCTGAGAAACCTCTGGAATTTGCATCAGAAGCCTGAAGTCGGCAAAGGCTGTCGCGACGGCATCAGGCTTCGCCTGGCGTTTCGCAGCCTGATAGCTGGATTTCGACGCCAAACTCGTGCTTTCTGCTTTAGAGCGAAGTTCAAGAACGGCCTTGAGCCCTTCCGGACGGTTGGCAAGAACGAACCGTTTGCCGATGATCGCATGCGCTTCATTGCCGTCAAACGTCCATGCGGTGACATCTTCGTACTGCGTAGATGCAACCCGGCCGGGCCGGCCTTGTTTTTCGGCTTCGGACCGGGCCATGCTGATAAGCATCTCGTGAAGCCGCCCAAGCATGTACTCATCTTCGGCATCGATAATGAGTAATACCGTCTCCTCCGGACAAACTGCAAACGTAATACCGCCGCCTGTAAGCTTCGCCAGGCCGGTTCGCCAGTCCGTGTCTAATGCAGTCTCCATAAAATTGACCAGATTGAGTAGTTCCTGAAACTGCGACTTAGATACCTGATGTTGGTATAACGGCAATGCGGTAATAGCAGCGGTTGCTTTCTCGCCGGCAAGAAGTTCGAGCAAAGCTTTCGGCTCAGCCAGCTCTAAGCAAATCACCGCATCTTGCGGGATCCACTTGATTGCCGGAGGCAGGGTCTGCCCCGGCGAAACACTCTGCAATACCAATACCGTCAACATCAGGATCAGTGTGGGTCGAAATTTCGCGGACACAATATACCTCCAACTCTTATCGTAGCAATCGTTTGTATTTAATATCAAACTGGACAATTATACCATCTAAATGTTACCAATTTGTTACGGTTTTGTCTTTTTCTATGATTTTTCCATTTTTTATTTTTTCGATTTCTTGTCACAAATCACGCCAATAGAAGCACAGGCTTGCCAGGATAACGGATGCGATGGTCGGCAGCCCGTATCCCAAAGACACTCGAAACAAAGAAAGATCGTCGAATTTTTCACCCTCGAAGAAATCCGGCTTGGCTGCCTTTGGCTTGGATGGGGCGCCTGAAAGGATGCTGAAAAAGTTGGACACCTGATCGGAAAAAACCTCATTATCCTGTATGTTGGCTTTGTCCTTTGCTCCGGCATCGGTTTCTTGCCAGGGACGGCGAAGTTGTGTGGATATCGCCCGGTTCAAACTAATCGGCGAGAATTCCTCCAATGAGAAAATGCTCAAAATCAGGCCTATCGGGTACCAGATGAAGATAAGAACCACTACCGCCAATAGCGGCTTTCGCAGCAGTGTCCCGGCGAGAAATCCCAGCGACACGAGGAAAGTCAGTACGAGTCCGACCACGCCAAGAGCGGTGATAATTCCATAGACAGTCACCGTATCCTCCGGCACGGGACGTTTTGCCAGTATTATAAGGATGACAGCAGGGATTATCACTACCAGATAGACACTCAAAACGAGTACGACCCGGGCCGACCATGAAGCCAGCAGGTATTCAAAGCGGCTCACAGGCCGGCACAGGATTCCGTCGGCCAAAGTTTCGGCCTGCGATCCTGAAACAGGAGTGACTCCGAGCGCTACAACAATAAAGAACCAGGGAAATACCAAATACGGAAACAAAAGTGACGCGATTAGCGTGCCGTCCATGAAGTTGGCCCAGTTCGCACCGACCAGCAGTAAAGTCAACAGCGCAGTTGCCCCCAGCCAAAGACGGACCAGCCGGCTTCTCCACAAGGTTTTCATGTCATGCCTGAGAATCGCCATGTAGGGCATCAATCTTGTTCCGATCTTTGAAGTTTTAACGGTGGAATCCATCCTCTTGCAGCAATTGGAGATAAGCGTTCTCGGTCGTGTTCTGGCCGGAATGAATTGCCTGGAGTGAAAGATTGCTTGCGTCGATAAGTTTAAGCACCTCAGCCAGCGCGCGGGAGCGACTGCGACCGTCAGCAATCTTCACGAGCAACATTTGGCCGGCGTTAGCGAGTGCGTCGATGCCCTCCAGGTTAGTGACCTCATGGGCCAGCCGCCGGACATCTTCCGCTGCGCCATCCAGCTCCAGGGTGAAATCGTGGCGGGCAAGACGCCGCTTCATGTCCTGCATTGAACCGGTGAAAATCATGCGACCCTCGTGCATCACGCCGAGGTGGTCGCATATCTGATCGATATCGCTGAGAATATGTGTGGCAACGACGACGGTTTTAGTCTTTCCCAGCTCGCGGATAAGCTCCAGTGTGAATCGCCGGGCCGCTGGATCCAGGCCGGCGGTAGGCTCGTCCCAAAGCAGCAGCGGTGGATCGGCCACAAGAGAGGCGGCAATTCCCAGCCGAGTACACATCCCGGTGGAAAAGGTCTGGATTCGCTGATCAGTGGCTCCAAGCAATCCCACGGCACGAAGCAAGGCGGATATTCGCGGCTTGCGGACCTCACCCGGCAGCCGAGACAACCTGCCGAGAAGTTCCAGGTATTCGATAGGCCGCAGGTTTCCGGGCAATTTCGGATTTGTTGGCAGATAGCCAATCTGAGAACGGACACGAACCGCATTAGGCCCGCATGGCTTGCCGAAAACCTGCGCCTGGCCCGCCGTGGGACGCTGCAATCCCAACAGAAGACGCAGCGTTGTTGTCTTGCCCGCGCCGTTGGGGCCTAATAATCCAAAGATAGAACCACGCGGCACCTCAAGATTCATGTCATTGACGGCAATCGCTTGGCTGTGTGCTCATGCCATTATCTTCCCATACAAAACATATCGAACTAAGCGGTTCCAGGCGAATTCGCTCAAGATATCATCATTGTAAGGGCTTGCCAGCCACAATCAAGCTATTCTTGGTAAGAGTTTTCTGGATAGCCTTTTGATTCAGCATGATTATAGTTGTGAGTTAATTTTTAGGAAATGACATTTGCTCTATTTATAGTAGCGGCCGACATATTCAACGATGTTTTTTTTGAGTTCGAGCGGTTCTATCAATCCCAGCCTGCGATAAATAACTTTACCACCCGGCTCTATCAATAGTGTGTAGGGAACACCGCCAAATAGATCTTTGTCAACAGCTTCCATGAGCTGGTAAATATCTCCCTGGCCGAGCAAATAATTCTTACAGGATGCCTGCTGTTTTTTCAATGCTGTAAGAACCTGCTGCTCTTTTGCCGGCGAGTCGGCACTTATAGTAATAAGTTCGAAATCCCGTCGGCGGTACATCCGGTTCATAATAACGAACTGTTCTAATTGTTTTACACTTGGCTCGCTCCACGTCGCCCAGACATTGAAAAGCCTCAGCTTTGAAGTATTGTTTTTTATAAACTCCCCTAAATCTTTTGCATCTATTTTCGTCAGGGAGACTTCTTCCCTCGCCCAGGATGCAAGAGCGGCTTTCGCCGAATCTCTTTTACTGGCCCATTTAACCGAACAGCCAAAAGCCATAGTTTTTTCGACAGGTACTTTTTGGCCGGCTAAAATCGCTTCGATGGCATTAATCGCATCGTTGGATTTAACCTGTTTTGGATTTTTTTCTGAATCGTCGAACCGCCCTGTGTATCGCAGTTTCCGCTGGTTGTCAAAGATGAACAAATGCGGTGTCGCTACAGCCCCATAAGCAGAGGTAACTTTTTGTGTCTTTCCATCATAAAGATATGGAAAGTTATAGCCCTTATCCTTGACACGAATTTTCATTTCTTCGAATGCATCACCCATATCCGAATAGCCAAGTTCATCGAGACGCACCGCTTCCGGATCATTTGGCGAAATGGCGACTACGGCAACACCTTTGTTTTTGTAATCGGAAGTCAGTTTTATGATTCTGTCCTCGTACGCCTGTGCTGTGGGACAATGGTTACAGGTAAAAACGACCACAAGAATCTTAGCATCAGCAAAATCCGCCAGCCTGTAATTACGCCCATCCACACCGGGAAGATTAAAATCAGGTGCTTGCCGACCGATTTCCAGCGTTTCGATCTTCTGCTGGGCCGACTTGCTTAATGCCGGAGCGAGAAATAACAGGACAACTGCCGTTAAAATATTAAGGCTGTGTTTACCCATAATTGAG
>WOR8_10001699_pt1 | contig 22085 bp, 24 predicted proteins | sample DeeMarSeWOR38_10_FD_19890 | JGI IMG/M metagenome (IMG submission 19890) | reverse complement strand
TAAAAAAATTATAATTAATAATTATAATATTGTTAAAAAATCCAAATAATAATTTTTTAATACTATCTTACAACCATTACAGGTTTATGGGCATATTGTACAACCTTATTTGCCACACTTCCTATAAGATACTGCCCAAGCTTACTGGTTCCTTTACTGCCAAGCACAATTAGATCAACATTTAGCTTATTTGAAATATCAATAATTCTTGCAGCAGGGTCTCCTTCTTCAACAATACCAGTTATTTCATATTCATGACTTCCGATATCATCTATAACTCCATTAATTAGAGATTTAGCTTTCTTCTTAATATTTTTATACATATCATCATCGACAAAGGTTTTGTCAGATTGAGTTGGGATAACTGCCAAAAGAAAAAGCTCACCATATTCATCAATTAACATCATAGCCCTGTTCAAAGCTTGTTCAGAACCTTCTGAACCATCAAAACCTACGAGTATTTTTTTCATATTTTATTTTTTTCTCCATACAGGACCATCAGCGGTATCCTGAATTTCAAATCCAATATCATCTAATTCTTTTCTGATATTATCAGCAGTATTCCAATCCTTTTTTACTCGGGCTTTTTCTCTAATGTCCAAAAGTAGATTTAACAATTTCTCAATATCTTTCTCCTTTGTCTCTTTATCAAATTTATAAATAATATTTTGAATTTTTTCTGTAAGAGCTTCATCATATGATATTACACTTGTTATTAAATCTGATTGAAATAAAGTCAAGGTATTTCCCAATTTTAAAAGGGTACCAAGTGCAAAACCAAATAATTCCTTTTTGGAATTTGGATATTTCTCAACGAATTTATTGCTCTTATTTACAAAATCAAAAACAGTGGATATTGCTTGTGGTGTATTAAAATCATCATCCATTGCCTTTTCAAATTCTGTTTTAAAATCATTAATAATTTTAAGAAATGCTTTTTCTTTATTAGTAAAACTTTTTTCATCTAGTTTATCTATAGGGATATCATTTGACAGATTTACAAGTTTTTCTTTCAATCTCTGCATTCTAATAAGTCCTTTTTTTGCATCTTTTAATGCTTTTTCATTAAAATCAGGTGGACTACGATAATGAGCCTGAGCATAGAAAAATCTAACAACTTCTGCATCCCACCTTTTCAATAGATCCTTGATATTTATGATATTTCCAATTGACTTGGACATCTTTTCCCCATCAACTGTTAATAGGCCGATATGAATCCAATATTTTGCAAATTTTTTACCAGTTGCAGCTTCTGCTTGAGCAATTTCATTTTCATGGTGAGGAAAACGAAGGTCCATACCTCCTCCATGTATATCAAATGGAAGACCTAGAAACTTACTGCTCATTGTAGAGCATTCAATATGCCAACCTGGTCTACCTTTTCCCCATGGGCTTTCCCAATAAGGTTCACCAGGTTTTGCCCCTTTCCAAAGAGCAAAATCAAATGGATTATGTTTCTTATCTTCGGGATCAATTCTCACCCCGCTCATCAGGTCTTCAAGCTTTTGGCCTGAAAGAATACCATAATCTTTAAATTTTTCAACAGAAAAATAAACATCTCCACCAGATTCATATCCATATCCTTTATCTATTATCTGTTGTGTTAATTTTATCATCTCAGGTATTGTCTCAGAAGCCTTTGGATATATGTCTGCTCGTCTTATTCCAAGTTTATCAAGATCTCCTAGACATAAATCAGTAAAACGGCGAGAATATTCAAGTGCATCAACCCCTTCCTTATTTGCTGCTGCAATTATTTTATCATCAACATCGGTGATGTTTTGGACATATGTAACATCATAGCCCTTATATTCAAGATATCTTCGAATTACGTCAAATGCAAAATATGTACGAGCATGACCAATATGAGCATCGCTATAGACAGTCATTCCACAGACATACATCTTAACTTTTTTATTTTCAACAGGTTTAAAAATCTCTTTTTTTCTTGTTAAAGTATTATAAATTCTTAATGTCATTATCGCATTCAACCTAGTATCCTTAATAGGGAGAAAAATATATACTTTTCTTAAAAAAATTTCCAAATAATTTATAAATAAACTATGTATACCCAGAAAACAGGAGGCTAAAAATAATGAAAACTACCTTTAGTATTATTAAAGCAGATGTTGGTGGATGGCCAGGTCATGCTTTAGTTCATCCAGATCTCAAAGAGATTGCTGGTAAAAAACTTACCAAAGCAAAAAAAGACAATTTATTGATGGATTTTCATGTTGCTCATTGTGGGGATGACCTAGAACTTATTATGACCCATAAAAAGGGTGTTGATAGCAAAGAGATTCATGGCCTAGCATGGGATACCTTCTGTGAAGCCACTGAAAGGGCAAAGGAACTTGGTTTGTATGGTGCAGGACAAGATCTTTTATGTGATGCATTCTCAGGTAACATTAAAGGAATGGGGCCTGGAATTGCTGAAATGGAATTTACTGAAAGAAAAGCAGAACCAATTATTGTATTTATGATGGATAAAACTGAACCAGGAGCTTTTAATTTACCAATTTTTAAGATTTTTGCAGATCCGTTCAACACTGCTGGACTGATAATTGACCCTTCAGTACATGATGGTTTTGTCTTTGAGGTTTGGGATATACAAGATCATAAAAATGTATTTTTAGAATCACCAGAAGAGATGTACGACCTTTTAGCATTAATTGGAGCAAAATCACGCTTTGTTATAAAAAGGGTCTTTCCCAAAAAAAGTTCCAAGTTACCATCCAATGAACCAGTTTCTGTTATTTCAACTGAAAAACTTTATCAAATCGCTGGAGAATATGTAGGTAAGGATGATCCTGTGGGTATTGTACGCGCGCAATCTGGACTGCCAGCAGTTGGAGAGGTACTTGAAGGATTTTCATTAGGTCATCTTGTATCTGGTTGGATGAGGGGATCTCATAACGGTCCATTGATGCCTGTATCAATCAAGGATGCACAGTGCACAAGATTTGACGGTCCGCCAAGGGTTGTTGCATTAGGATTTCAGCTTAGAGAAGGGAAAATTACTAAGCCAGTTGATCTATTTGATGATCCAGCTTTTGATATCACAAGAAAAGAATCTCAGCATATTACGGATTACATGAGAAGACATGGACCATTTGAACCGCATCGTCTACCAATGGCTGATATGGAGTATACAACTCTGCCAAAAGTTATGAAAAAACTTGGAACAAGATTCAAAAAAGTAGAATAAATATTACTTCAAATCTAGTGATGATCGATCTCTTTGATGAATTGTATCAAGGCGATTGTCAACTATTGATCGTTTTCTTTCCAATGCTTCTTTTATTTCTTTATCAATGTCCCTTGTACTGATACTTACCCAACGGATATTGTCATGCTCAAAAAGTTCATGCAATGGAAATCTTCCATCCCAAGGTTCCCATGGTTTTTGCAGTGTCATACTGCTTATTGCACGAATATTTGTTGCACCAACCTCACCAATCGCATCGGCAAATGGTAACAAGCGATTGTTTGGAATTGCAACTCCAACTGTTTGTAAAAATTGCCCAAGAGGTTTTACTAGTTTTGGGATTTGCATTATATCTTCAACTGGTTTTACCCTAATTACTCTAAAAAGTGGTGAAGGTTCTATATTTTCAGTTGTTGCATCATAAATAATAAGCCATTGATGTGTTGCTGATGGAAATATCTTCACAGGTTCGCCCATCATCTCTTTTTTAAAATATTGATGATAACCATCAAGCACCTGCATTTTACCAGAATTAACCCCTTTGGGAAGTGCAATAGATGTTGTCTCCATTTCTTCAGCAAGAAGCTCAGCAAAATTTAGTGGATCTACCTCTCCGCCAGTTTCAACAAAGATCTCCTGTGGTGAAAAACATCCTTGTTGGTCCCATGCAGTTACGTCAAGAGATACTAGTTCAGCAATCTGACTTGCACGTTCATCCATATAATCCCTTGCAAGTGTTATAAAGCTGAACTTATGCCAGTGTCCCGACATTGGAACATTGAATTTTTCTGCAAGAGTCGTAAGGCTGATACGGGCTTGTTCACCTCCTGTTGCGCGAACAATGTTTGATTTTGAAAAAAGAAAATCTCTGGCTTCCTTATCTTTCCCTCCAAAAGGTAAAACTGCTATACTACTTGCAAGCTGTGGGTCAATTTCCTCAATTGATTTTGCATAGAGAGCACCAAATACAGGTTCTTCACTTGGAACCTTTATCCAAGATGCAGCATCAATGAGCTTGTCAAGTATCATTTCAAAGGCAGCAATTCCTAGTATATTTCCTGCACAAATATGGCCGATTACCTCTGGTTCATAATTTGAATGGCTTATATTTTGCTCACCATATGCCCTGACCAGTCCATCGTTTAAATTGGAAAATTGCTTATACTTCTCAGGTTGGAGTTTTCCAGACAATGGAAGGTTTTCCTTTTTAAGAATGCTCATGAAATGATCAAATCCCCAGGATTCAATCATTTCAACTGAAAAACCAGTAACAGTCGGTAGAACCTCTCTAGCAATCTTTCTGCCTTTGTATTCAGGGTCCATCCAAAGATCTGTTACCTTACCTATTACATCTAAAACTGTTGGAATATCGATTTTTAGAAGGTAATTCTTTCTTGCCTCTTTGAGATTATTTATAATTTTATCAAGTGCCTCTACCGTTAATACAGGTCTTTTAAGTGTAATATTGTTACCAATATCATCAAATATATACTCAAGTGTATCATCAAGACCTAGTTTTTTGTCCCAAAAATGACAATCGATTGTCTTTCCCATTTAAGAACCCTCAAATTCAACAGGTATTGTACTAGCGGTATTTACAAGCTCTTGGGCTGCTTTGGACTGGTCAAGAATTACTTTTGAATCACCTTCAACAGTAAACATTCCTCTGATAAGTCCTCTTATTGGATCAAGTTCCTTATTTATCACTTTCTTCCAATTTGAATAAGGTCCTTTGAATTCAAATGCTGCGGTTTTTTTACCTTTAACCAGATATGCATCCCTGCATTTTCCATGCCAAAGATCAACATAGAAAACAACTTCCTCCTTCAGCTCTTCATCAGGAGTGATTATGAAGAGAAAATCACCTTCCCAATCCTTAGCAACTTGCTCATAGGACTTACTTTTATTCAGCTTTTCCTTAAATATTTTTATCCATTCATCTGAGGGAAATTTTACCATTCTTCATTCTCCTTGTTCCATTAAATCTGCCATTACTGCTGCACATCCTCTTCCTTCAACACCAGGAAGACGAGATACTTCAATATCAAGAACAGGTCCTTTACGACTGCAAACCGGACATTTTTCTATTAACTTGACCTTATCGCCAGTTATGATGAAACCTGGATAGCTTTTAGGAATAGGATCTATAAATGCAAAACGGCCGAATTTATCATATCCAATGGGTCTTAGATTTTCATCCAAGACTAGAGGAATAATTGTTGGTGGTACATGTTTATAATGTCCTTCGCAGCTTAAAAAAACAGAACTGCATTCAGACATTGCATAGACATCGTGATAGCGATCATCAGGAATGCCTAAAACTTCCCTTACTTTCTCCCTGAAAGTCTCTTCGGATGAGCGTTTGTCTTCCTCTGCCTTCCAACCACCACCGGTAAGAACCTGGCTATCAGATAGATTAACAGATTTTCCTTCCTTTTTCATCCTCTCCATAATTCTATTAAGCCAGAATGGAGGACCAGCGATATTGATCCTTTTTCCTTCTTTTTCATATTTTTCAAGTAGATTTATCATTCTAATATCAGATTTTTTCTGAACTATTGGACTTAATTTAGCAATTGCTTTAGCTTTTATTTTCTCTCTGATTCCTATTGCATCAGCTCGTTGCATACGTAAAAACTTGGTTGTGATCTTAGTATCTTCAAGAGCGATATTGATATTTTCTGGTTTGTACAAATCAAAGGCAATCCCAAATAGACTTGCAATTGTAAGATTGGTCTGTCGGGGATCTGGAATAAGTAAAATGACTTTATCGTTGGGATCATAATCCATTAATTCAACAACTGATCTCATAGCATTGTATTTTAAACGATCCCATGAACTGGTATCTCTTGGAATAAAACTAAAACGACCGCTGGTACCGCTTGTAAACATGATACTTATTCCTTTTTTGTTGAACTCCTCAATTACCTCATCATGGTCAGGTGCATCTGATTTAAATTGTGGAACCGAAATTGAACCTGTAATTATATTTTCAAGCCAACTTAGAAACCCTTTTCCTTCAGGGTAGTCCTTAAAAAAAGAATCTGGTAGAAGTGGTATCTTATTAAAATCGTCTTTTGATTTTATATGTTTTGGATTGATTTTATTTACCTCACAAAGTCTCTTATATAAATTGTTATTTTCAAAATGGTAGTTGAAACTGTATTTTATTGCACTTGAGGTTAGGTCTTTGACTTTATCGTAATTATCAAAATAGATATTTGATGTGAAAAGAGCTTCATCAATCGGTGTCCAATCCTTTTTTGGCGGAATAAATTTCTCAATTCTTTTTTGAAATTCTAATTCTGCTGCTGACATATTTTTCACTTCATTTATTTTATTCTTCAAATTCATCTGTTATTTTTCTTAAAGATGCAATTACTCCATCAAGGGGTTTTATTAATTTAAGGGCTTTTATTTTGCTTCCTTTTAGCTTTAATCTATTTTTCAAGAGAGCCAATGCCATGTTCGTATCCCCTTTAATAATACCCTTATAAGTACCATAACTACCTCTTATCTCATAAGTTGCTTCCTTTTCAAATGTATCACCGGTACTTACAACAAAATCTGTTAATTTTCCATCTTTAAGTTCTAAATAAAAGTTCATTGTGGAGTCATTTGGTGGAACATGTTCTATTATATTTAATAAAGAAGTTGTCACATTTTTTAGGTCTTTTTCTGGGTCGAGTTTTTCATGCATATATTTTTTACTTTGTTCAATCCATTCCTCTGATAGGAATTTTACCATTTCTATTCACCTCCTAATACACTTCCGATTAATTCTTTAAATAAAATCTTCTCTTCCTCATTTATTGCTTTTGGCACAGGATATAAGATATGTTCTTTTCTATGTAAACCCTTGAAGTAGAAATGTAAGTCAGAAATTATGCCATCCATTGAAAGGGTTCTTTCTAAAGATTCAATTACTGCATTATTTACATTTTTACTAACAGATGGATCGGTATGGTCAAAATAATAATCATACTCAAGAACTGCAAATTTTCCATGCTCTAAAAAGCTGATATAACCTAGAGCATTTTCCAGATTATGTTTTTCACCAGTATCTTTAAGCATATTATGAAAATCAGTTATGATTTTTTCAGTTGCCCACATCACTCCTCCTCTTGGTATAAACATCCTCTGTCTCATCAATCTTGATGGAAAGATTCTGAATGCATGAAGCCAAACAATATCTGTCATTTCTGGTTTTGAGTAGATCTTTTTAAAGAAGGCCTGTAAATCTTCATCGTATATCTTTGAAATATTTTCAGGAGTTGCTTCTAGTCCTCGCTCCAGATGTTTTCTCATTGGTCCTGCAAAAATTGCTTTACAAGGATTTTCTTCTTCAGACAGCATCTTTAAAAATTCACTATTCTTCAAAGACGCAAGTTTTGGAGAGCCTAGAATAAGTGTTTTCATCATTTCTTTATCTATTGTAAAATCAACCATATCTTCTACAATTTTTTTATCGTTTTTATGACATATTACATCTACAACATAGTTGAGTTTCATGTAGTTTTTAGCAATGTAATCAAAATCCTTTGCAATCTGAGGAGTTGGACTGATAAATTCTGCAAGATATTTTCTAGACAGAATTGCAAGAGAAAGTCCGATATCCTGTCTTGCAAGTGTTAGGGATAGTTTTAGGGCATCTTTTAAATTATCAAATGGGATTAGCACTGCCTCTTCACCTTCAAAAATTGGATGAAGTTTTACTGTTGCTTCTGTTAGAATTCCAGGTGGTGATAATTTTAAACTTGTAAGCCCATGTTCAACTGAATAAGGATTTTTTATTTCCATTTCACCGTGATTGAAAATATTGCCCTCTTCATCAACTAGTTCAACGTCGATATAATTATCTGAAGCCCAACCATAAGTGTTGCCCCATGTTGTGCATATACCAGTTGATGCAAGATTGGCACAGATATGAGCACCAGCCTCTGCAACATTTGCTCTCAGGCCATGTTTATATGCTTCTTTTTGAAGCTCAAATGCAGTGATTCCCGCACCAACAACAGCAGTAAGATCATCTGGTTTTATCTCTAGCTTTTTCATTCTTAAAAGATCGATAACAATTCCATCTTCAAGTCCCATTGCATTTTTCATAACTGTTGATGAGACCATTGCAAAAAGTGTTCCACCACCTCTTGCCATAAACTGCAGATTATTAGTGTTGGCAAATTTTATTACCTCTGATAATTCCTTTGAGTTTTCAGGCATTACAACATAGAAATTTAGTTCTTTATCAGGATTGACAATATTTCTTCTATATGATGCAATTATAATTGGGTCATTTGTTGCCCATTTTTCTCCAACGATTTCTTGAAGTTTTTTTAATTTTTCATCTGTTGGAACATTCTGAAATTCATTTTGCTTAAGATTGTGTGCATATTCTTTTAATGCCTCATGAACTCTTTGCGGTCTTAGTTGAGTGGTAAAATTACACTGCTTATCACAAATTCCACAAAAGGTGCATGAATCAACGATTTCTAGAAGTTTTTTTGTAGGTTTTACACGACCTGAGTTTAATGAGTTAAATATTTCCATTCGACCTTGTGGCCAATAAGCAATATATCCGTTTTTCTTACCTGCAGGACATAGACCTGTTCCAAGAAAATCAATTCTGCACATTCCGCAGTGTGTTCCTTTTTTTGCAATATTTATTGCTTCATTATTTTTTGAAATTTCCATATCTATTTCATTTTTCGAAGACATAATTTTTTACCTCTAATATTATTTTAATCCGTTATCTTTAAAATTCATCTGTGATCTCTCTTAAAGAAACAATGATGCCATCTAGTGGTTTAATTAACCTCAGAGCTTGCATTTTACTTCCTTTTAATTTTAACCTATTTTTTAATACAGCAATACCTAGACTCATCTCACCTTGTAAAATACTTTTGTATGTACCATAGTTACCCCTTATTTCATAAATTGCTTCTTTCCCTTTATATGTGTCTCCAGAATTAACAATAAATTCTATTAATTTTCCTTCTTTAAGTTCCAGATAAAAATTCATCGTAGAATCATTAGGAGGAATATGTTCTACAACTCCAAGTAAAGAAGTAGATATATTTTTAAGGTCGTTAACTGGATCAAGTTTTTCAAGCATATAATTTTTACCAATTTCTATCCACGCTTCTGACAAAAATTTTACCATTATAATTTCCCTCCTAATACTGTTTCTAGCAGCTCAATAAATAATTCTTGTTCTTCTTTTGAAATGCCTTCAGCCAGTGGATATAAAACATGTTCTTTTCGATATATACCTTTGAATAAATAATTAAGAATTGTAAGAACTTTTCCCATTACCAAAGATTGTTCCATTGAGTCAACAACAATTTTACTTATCCTACTACATTCGTCAGAATCATTATGATCATAATAATAATCATATTCCATATATGCAAACTTACCATGATCCAAGGGAGTAATGAAACCAAGTGAATGTTCAATATTTAATTTATCTCCCAAATCTGAAAACATTTGAATCCAATTCAAATAATGGTTTTCATCTCCGGTCCACATAGCTCCACCAGGTCCCATAAACATTTGCTGTCTCATCATTCTGGTGGGAAGTATTCGAAAAGCATGCAGCCAAATAATATCTGTCATTTCTGGTTTTGAATAAACCTTTTTGAAAAAATCCTGCAAGTCTTCATCAAAAACTTTTGCCACTTGTTCTGGTGATGGATCTAATGCTTTTTCTAAATGTTTTCTCATTGGTCCTGCAAAAATTGCTTTTAGGGGATCTTCCTCTTCTGAAAGAATCTTCATAAATTCACTTTCTCGTAGAGAGGAAAATCTAGGCGCTCCTAAAATTAAGCTTTTCATCAAAGAATGGTCAATTGTATATTCTACCATGTCTTCTACTATCCTTTTATCATCTTTATTACAGATAATGGATACTACATAATTTAGTTTGAGATAGTTTTTACAAACATAATCAAAATCCTTTGAAATCTGTAGTGTTGGGCTAAGAAACTCAGCAAGATATTTACGTGAAAGAACCGCAAGTGATAGTCCAATTCCCCGTTTTCCTAAATCAATTAAAAGTCTATAAGCATCTCTTAGGTTATTATATGGAACAAGAACTATTTCTTCGTCATTAAAAATTGGATGAAGTTTGACAATTGCTTCAGTAACAATACTATGAGGCGTTAAAGATAGATTGGTGAAACCTGATTCTGTAGAATATGGATTTTTTATTTCCAAATCACTATGTTTTTTGATTTCTCCTTCATCATCTACAGTAGTTAAATCAATGAAATTATCTGCAAAAGCACCATATCTATTTCCCCATGTAGAGATGATACCTGTCGTTACAATATTAGAGCATACATGTGCTCCTGCTTCTGCGGCTAATGCTCTCAATTTATTTTTAAGAGCTTCTTTTTGCAATTCAAACATAGTAATTCCTGCACCTACTGTTGCAGTACAACTTTCGGGATGAATTTCAAGTTTTCTTAATCTATAAAGATCTATGACAATTCCCCTCTCAAGACTTAGACCTTTTGCCAGCACTGTTGGAGCCGCAGCTGAAAATGCTGTTCCCCCACTTCGTGGTAAAAAGGGAATATTATTTTTATTTGCATATTTTATTATTCTTGATACTTGTTCAGTATTTTCAGGCATTACAATATAATAATCTAGTTCAGAGTCCCTAGGTATTATTGTAAATGTATATGAAGAAATTATACAAGGGTCATTAGTCGCCCATTCTTCACCGACAATTTCACGAAGACCCCGAAGAATATCATCCTCTGGGATATTCTGAAATTCATTATTATCTAATTTATCGACATATTCCTTTAATGCTTTAGCAACCTTTTCAGGGCGAAGTTGTGTAGTAAAATTACATTGTTTATCACATATGCCACATAGATTACATGATTTCACAATGTCTTTAAGTTTATCAGTAGGTTTTACACGGCCTGAATCCAATTGTTTTATTAATTCCATTCGACCTTGTGGCCAGTAAGCCAAAAAACCCTTTTTTCTACCTGCTGGACAAATACCTGAACCTAAAAAATCAAATCTACACATTCCACAATGTGTACCTTTTTTTGCAATATCAACTGCATTTTTAAAAGATGTTTTTTGTGAAGCAATTAATCTATCAGATGCCATGTTTTTCCCCAAAATAATTTTTGACAACTCCTGATTGATACAGGATAATTATTTTTAAATGTTTTTATTTAACCATATATAATAAAACATAATACAAAATATTTTAATCCAATAATATATTATACAATAATAAAATATTTTCTACTAAAATCTTCTCATCATTTCAAGGAACAATTTAATATTTTTATATATTTTACAAATTGGAAAGTAATTGTTTAATATGTAATTCATTAAAAAAGTAAAGGTAATAAGGGTAAAGGATAAATATTAAAATCTTATTCAGGACTTACCTTATAAGTAGTTGGGGTATAATATTATGGCAAGAATTCATGCAAGAAGAAAGGGGCAATCAGGCTCAACCTATCCAGTTGATAGAAAAAAACACCCTGAGTGGAGCTCACTAAATCCAAGAGAAGTTGAATCACGAGTTTTAGAGCTTGCAAAAGCTGGAAAATCTACAAGTGAAATAGGTCTTGTTTTAAGAGATCAATATGCTGTTCCTGATGTTAAACTTGCCACTGGTAAAAGCATATCAAAAATACTTGAAAGTAATAATATTAAATCAGAAATACCTGAGGATTTAAGAAATCTCATTCAAACAGCTTTACAATTAAAAAAACACCTTGAAACTAACAAAAAAGATTTAAAAAATAAAAGAAACCTTCAACTTACTGAATCTAAAATTAGACGTTTAACGAATTACTATCATGACAATGATAGACTCCCAAAAGGATGGAAATATAGTCCAGAACAAGCCAAGCTAATGTTTGAATAATTACTAAAAAATTATACGATTTTATTTTTCAAATCGACTTTTTTCGACATTTGCCTATAAAAATTCAAAAAATAATATAAACCTAATAGATAATTCTAAAATAAATTATTATTTAAGGAGGTAAAATAATGGAGAAAAAAGTAAAAGTAAAATTATTGTTAATACTAGTGCCTTTAATTTTAGCTGTTTCAGCATTATCAGGATGTATCGCAGCAAATGCAATTCAAACTGGATTGTGGGTGCATACAAATTCAGAAGGAACTGGGGTAAGTTTAATTGGACATTTGATTTGGTATGAAAATTTCCATAACTGGGATGGCTATATTGTATATGATACGGAATTTCATGATAACTGGGAGAATTATAATTATAGAGTTACAAACATTTCTTATGATGCAGATAATTACTTCCATGCAAATATTGAAGGATTAGATCGATTGACTGAATATCATTATAGAGCTGTCGGTGAACAAAAAATTCAAGGAGTTATCAGGGTTGGTGCAGACCTTACATTTATACCTGGAGGACCTAGGGTAATAGTTCAAAATCCATCAAGTGTTGGAATTGACTCGGCAATTATCGAAGGTGAATTGACGCATTTAGGAGGAGCTGCTTCATGTGAGGTATATTTCATATATGGAACAGACCCTGATAATTTGAACTTAGAAACAACCCATGAGACAATGAATTCTACAGGAAATTTCAATGCAGAACTTACAAACCTATCAAGTTGTGAGAAATATTATTATCGTGCTGTAGCAATAAACGATGCAGATACATGGGTTAGCAATGAATTGTTCAATTATTGGTTTGCAATTAGGGAATTTACTCCTGGAATGCCAGATGTCACATCACTTTTACCGCATGACGTTACTGAAACCCAAGCAAAATTCCGCGGTAACTTTTTGAATTTCGGCGGAACAACCGAATGCGATGTTTGGTTTGAATTTGGTGATGAAAATCCAAATAATCTAGATGAACAAACTGATAATATTACTTTGAATGCAACAGGAGAATTTTTCATAGTTTGGGACGGCCTTACCCCTGATACAACATATTGGGTAAGAGCAGTTGCTAACAATGGAATATGTGAAAATAGAGGAGATATCAAGGAATTTAAAACGTTAGGTGCTTTAAATTCTGATCCTTATCCGTCAAATACTAACAAAGATATAATAAATGAATACCCAAGTAAAACTAAAATAATTGAAAAATTAAAGGATAAATATCCTTGGATTGAATATTATTCTGATGAGTACCCAATGCTAAAAAGGTTTTTAGATAATTAAAAACCTTTCTTCTTTATTTTTTTTCAAAAAAATTCTTAGTTAAATATTTTAGATAATGATTCTTACCTAGTTGTCTCATGATAGATGAATTAGATAAGCTTTGTAAAAAAGCAAGAGATATTATTTTTTCCTATCCAGCGTCAACCAAAATTAGAGTCATATCTCATTATGATGCTGATGGAATAACATCAGCTGCGATACTTTCTAAGGCTCTTTATAGAGCTGGATTTAATTTTCATACTTCATTAATGAGAAATCCATTTGATAAGGGACTTGCAAGGGTTTCAAAGGAAGAAAATGAATTGATCATTTTTTCAGATATGGGCAGTGGGCAAATTGAGACAATTGAGAAACTAAATTGCAAATCAATTATTATTGATCATCATCAATTCTTAAAAGATAAAACTTCAAAGGATGTCCTTCAGATTAATGCAAACCTATGTGAAATCAATGGAAATTATGAGGCTTGCGGAGCAGCATTATCATATACTATTGCAAAGGTTCTTGATGGAAAAAATATTGATTTATCCCCATTAGCTGTTACTGGAATTATTGGTGATAAACAATATATTGGGGGGATTAGAGGATATAATAAAACTATACTTGATGAAGCATTGAACAATGGCTTTCTAAAGGAAAATATTGATATAAAACTCAGTGGAAATTCTCTTTTTCAAGCTCTTTATTATTCAATTGACCCTTATTACACAGAACTATCAGGCAATGAAAAAGGAATTAACAATTTTTTTGAAAAAATGAATCTGAATAAAGATGTAAAAATCCAAGATTTAGATGCTTATCAAAAAAAGAACCTGCAGTCCTATCTTATGTTTAAATTAATTAAAAATGGCTGTGAAAAAAATATTCTTGATACAGTTATAAGACCGCGATATAAATCTAATTTCTTTGATTGTGAATTAGAAAACCTTGCTGATCTAATAGATGCATGTGGCAAAGGAGGAAATCGTGGTTTAGGCCTTGCAGTTTGTATGGGAGATAGACAAGCTTATGATAAGGCTCTTGAGTTGGAAAAGGTTTACAAACAAAAAATTCTTGATGAGCTTGCCAGACTTGAAAAAGACGGCTTTATGGAAAAGAAAAGCTATAGATATTTTTATAGCAACGATTCTTCGCTTGGCGGGGTAATCGGAGGTATAGCATCAAACTTCATACTTGATAAAGAAAAACCTTTGATATCTATTGTAAAAAAAGAGGATGAAATCCATGTATCGTGTAGGGGAAATCAATATCTTGTCAACAAAGGTTTAGATCTTGGATTTGCAATGAATAATTCAGCAAAAAAGCTGGGTGGTCATGGCGGGGGTCATAAGATTGCCTCTGGTGCCACGATTGATTCTGATAAAGAAGAAATGTTTTTAGAGATGGTCGATGAAATCATTTCAAAACAGATGGGGTGAAATTATGGATTTTAAATGTGACATTATTATTGAGTTTGATACGGATGAGAAAGTGAAAAATGTAAAAAAATCAATCGAGGTTGACAACTTTGATTTTGTAACATTAAAAGTTATTGGTAAAAAATTAGAGGCACATATAAAAGCAAAATCAATTTCTTCTCTTCTACATACACTTGATGATTATCTTGCATGTATCTCTATTGCAAGTAATATCGTTGATTAATCTTATATATTAAAATTAACAATAGTTAAGCACACCTTTATAAACATTCTTTTGTTTTCAACCTAAAAAAATAGATGCATTTAATGGTTAATACAAACTGTTCTGTCTTTGAAAACATAGAAAGGAGGGATTGAATCAAAGAAAAAACAGAACGAATAAAATCATTCATAGAAAATATGGATTTGGCAGTTTTTTCTTTTAATGATAAAAATAACTATATAAAAATAAATTCAAGATTGTGCGGTTTGACAGGATTTGAAAAAGAGGAAATATTCACGTATAATTTTCCTGAACCATTCTGGCCAAATACTTTTTTCTCAAAATTTGAAAATGAAATAAGTTTTTTTAAAATGTCAGGTAAATTAAAAATCGAATCATTTTTCATGAGAAAAAATCAAACCTATTTTCCAGTAAAATTATATGGAGGAATAATTCCTGCAGATGCAAACAATCCTAAGGAATATCTCATATTTTCCGAAGATATTTCAAACCAGAAAAAGGCTGATAGAGAGTTAAAACTATCTCAAGAAATATTAGTATCTTTAAATAAAAACTTAGAAAAATTAGTGGATAAAAAAACAAGAGAGTTAAAATATGTTATGAAGCAAAAAAATGAATTCATTAATCAGCTCGGTCATGACTTAAAAAATCCCTTAAATCCAATGATAAACATCTTACCAATTCTTGAGCAGGGTGAAAAAGACATTGAAAAAAAGGAAATGCTCCAATTAATCAATCGAAATGCCTCCTTCATGTATAATTTAATAATTAAAATGATTAAACTTGCAAAATTGGATTCTTTGGAAATAAAATTTGATTATGAACAAATTAACCTTAAAAAAGAAATTGAGGGTATAATTATTAATAATATTAATACAAAGAACAAGAAGAATATAGTGATTACAAACCAGATTGAAAATGATATTTGTATTGATGCAGATTTAATTCATTTTCAGGAACTTATTATCAATATTATAGATAATGCAATAAAATATGGAAAAGAAAATGGACTGATTAACATTAATTGTAATAGACTTGATAACAATAATATTCAAATTAAAATAACAGATAATGGTATTGGTATGAATGATGAGCAGTTACAAAAAATATTCAATGATTTTTACAAACTTGATCCTTCTGATCCGATTACAAAGAGCAGTGGATTGGGAATGCCCATCTGTCAGAGAATTGTTGATAAACATAATGGTAAAATATGGGTGGAAAGCCCAGGACTTGGAAAAGGAACAACAGTTATTTTCACATTACCTATTAAACAGGAATCAAATAAAAAAGAAGATATTATAGACACATTTAAAGATAGAGAAATTGATAGAAGTTACTTACAAATTAATTAATAAAACAGGATTGAAAATGGAAACAATTCAAAAGGAAGTAATTGAAAAATTCATTCAATCAATATATGTAGTTTCAAGTAGAAGAACAACTCTTAAATATGCTGAAGAAACCCTACATGATGCATTTAAAACTTTAAAGGATCAATTTGTATTATTCAAAGATGTGAGGATTAGTAAGGATACAATATCTGAGTGTGGATTTCAAGTGCAATTTTCTAATACCTTCTCAAATTTACATATAGATGATATTGCACGAGCTTTGGAGTCTTTCATTCGACTTATATATGAAGATATCAGTGAAGAATCTGGGCTATATTTTATTACAGAGATAAAAAATCATCTTGAAAAAAAAAGTATTGATAACATTGTAAAAATTGGAGTTGATCTAGATCAAATACAAAGGGAACAGCATTTCAAATATGCAAGAAGAAAGAAAAAGAATCAGCAAAAGGAATCTGGGAAACAAGAAAATCCTTTAGGCTATACTTGGAAATCGGTTTCAAAATGGGAATATAATCCAGAATTAAAAAATGTTGTTTTATATGATGAGCAAGGAAATAAATTAGATGAAATTAGTTTGGAAAAGGCTATTCGCAGTTATGTTGAAAAAATTTCAGGAATCACAGAACTTTCTTCCCTTGACCTTCAGAATCTTTTAGAGGAACATGAGAAATCATATTCATTTTTGAAATTAGTATATACTGAAAATATTGATTTTGAAACAGCAAAAAAAATGCTAAATTTATCAGATAAAGAAATATATGAAATAATAAAAAATCTAATTGAATTAAAGCTTCTAAAATACGTTTCTGAGGATGAAATAGAAATAACTAATTCTGGAAAAGATTTTATTTCTCAATAAGAGATATTTTTCAGTTAAAATTATTATTTTATATAATTATTTTTACAATTTCATAGAATTTTAATTAATATTTGATTCTGACACCTGAAATCTGCTTATTCTTAACGATAAAAAACAAAACATTTATCTACTTAAAATTACAAATATTATTATGGTGGAGTCCAGATTGGAAGATTGAAATGAAAATTTCAGTTTTTTACTATTTTTTCGTTACTTTACTTCCTCCCTCAAATGCGTCTGGACTTCATCTTTAAACTAATTTTTTAATTATTATTTACTATATATCTATTATTTACCTATATTTTATATACTTCTTATCAGATGTGAATATGAGAATTAGGGAGGAAAAACTAAGCTGAATAAATTTTTAAAAAAAATTATCCATTTTAAACTATGCTTAAAAAGTCATTTATATTCATATCATTAATATCATGAAAAATAAATTCGAAAAGCCAATTATTATATATGCTAAGATAATTTGATTTATTGGTATTTGATTGATTTTTATAAAATTTTACAAATTTTGACCATACATCTTTTTGTTCATTCATCAGTAATTTTACATTATTCTTATATTTTTTAAATAAATCAACAAAATTAGTAAAAATTTCAAAAGAATCATTAACACCTTTTTTAAAACCTAAATAAAACTCGCTTTTATCATTTATGTTATTATCAGTTGTTGTAAGAATATTTTTCATTAATTTTTGTTTTTTATATTTTAATGGTTCAATTTTCATTTTTATCCCTTATAAAAGTCAAAATAAAAATATCAATATTTATGGTAAATTAATATATATCATGGAACACAACTATTTATACTATTTCACATATTTTTGTATTTTGAGGAGGAATAAATGACAGATAAAAAAACCAAGGAACTTTGCCCTGCCTGTGGTCAACCTATGGATTTTGTAAAATCAGAAAAAAAACCTATTAATCAATCAAAATCAATTGATTCAACGGAATCAAAAGATGAAGATGATTCAGGTTATTCTATATATGAAATTTGGAATTGTTTAAACTGTAGTACAACCTGGGAAAAAGATATTATGAATAATATATCGAGAAAAATTCCATTTGTTAAAGAATAAATTATAGAAGTTAACATTCTAACTTAAAATTTTAAATAAATTTATATTATCATCTCTTCATCTCAACTTCATAGTATGAGGGAGGGAAGGATATCTCCAATTTTTACCTTTTTTTCTATAAAAATATTCTTTGATTATTAACTGCTGAAAATAATTTTAATTTCCACTTTTCCAATTTCCAATTGTTGCAATATAAAATATAATAGCCGCAGTTGAATATATAATAATTCCAACGATATCATCAGGATGTTTCCAATACCAATAGACTGTATTTATTGTAAATATTATTGCTGCAAGAAAAGTCCATCTTGAGGTTTTGATTTTCATATTTGTATGATATTATTTAAGGTTATTATATAGTATTTCATGGGAAATTGTTATACATTTGTTAACAAAATGATTTAATGTATAATTATTCGCTTTCCTTACTTTTCAATTATTTTTTTTCCTTAATAACAATATACATTCCAATAAAAACTATTGCAAGTCCGACAAGATTCATATTTGTATGATTACATACATAATTCCCAAACACTAATTTTGAAATTGTTGGTATAATTAACAAACCTAATATGATGATAATGAAACCAAGAATTATTGAATATTTTCCAATATCTTTCATATTTTCAACCTCTCGTTCTTTAAACGTTTTTTACTCCATATTGAATATTCTGATTTAAATATATCCTAAAGATAAAAAAAAAATAAAAAATTGAGAGGATTTATTCTTGAATAACTTTGATTGTAGGATTCATAATGTATTTTCCAGAGCCATTTTCATGGATAGATTCTTGAACATCAAAATCCAATGTTAATACAAGGGTTTCTCCGTCTACAATTTTCCATGGTTTAATTAATTTTACATGCTGTGGTGATATCTTTAAATCATGTTGAATCCCATCTATTGTAACTAGTGCTTCTTCTACAAATAAACGTATCTGGGTGTACCATCCGGCGCTTAGATTTGCAGTTCCAAAAAGTTCTGTTGCATTTTGTAATTCAATAAGGTCAAATGTTTGTGATTCGTTAACAATAGTAATCCATTCACCTAGTGTATCATTGTCATTTATTCCCGCGTAATGAACTCTTACTTCAGATATTGTAACTAAAGCTTCTGTTATATTTAAGTCACCAGGTGCATCAGTTATTTGGAGTATTAATGTTCCTTCACCTTCTCTTATGCAACCACTTAAAAGTGCTATTAAACCAATACTTAGGATTGCAATTATTGCGATTATCTTTTTCATTTCAATTTCCCCGTTTGTTTAACGAATGTTAATTATAGTATTTAATTGTTATTTTTATAATTTTGTTATTTAAAATACAATGACGTTATAGTTTTATATACCATGTATCTGATATGAATTTATATGTAGAGGGAGGATTATGAATAAAACCATCCTCATATTTGGAATAATATTCCTGCTTGTTGGAGTTAGTATTACTTCATCTACTACAGTCTATATTAAATCATCTTCACAATCTATTTCTAATAATCCGCCATATGAGCCAAGTAGCCCTTTTCCACAAGATGGCGCTGCTAATATTAGTCCAAGTTGTTTAAGTTGGACTGGAGGTGATCCTGATGGAGATCCTGTTACTTATGATGTTTATCTTGGTGAAGAAATAGAAGATCCACCATTAATTATGGAAAATAATAATACTACAACATATTATCTACCAGGAAATTGGAAATTCAATACAACTTACTCTTGGAGAATTGTTGCGTGGGACATTTATGGATTGAATACATCTGGACCGATATGGACTTTTAGAACTATTGAAAACTTACCACCAAATGAGCCAAGTAATCCCCATCCAGGAGATGGCGCTAAATGTGTGCCATTAGATATTAATTTAAGTTGGATTGGAGGTGACCCAAATACAGGTGACCTTGTTTATTATGATGTATATTTTGGTGTAACAAATCCACCTATAATAAAATCGAGTAATCAGACTGAAACTTGTTATGACCCATTTGGACTTATGCCCTATAAAGTATATTATTGGAAAGTTGTTGCATGGGATAGTCAGGGTTTATGCACACAAGGACCTATATGGAAATTTACCACAAAATCACCTTGTGCTCCAAGTAAACCAATTATTGATGGTCCAACACATGGAACTATTGGAGTAGAATATAATTATACATTTAATTCAACTTATGAATGTTATTATTTATTTTATATAATAAACTGGGGAGATAATTCACCAGTGGAATATATTGGTCCTTATCCTCAAGGTATTGAAGTAAATGCGAGTCATATTTGGAATAAAAAAGGGACATATACCATAAAAGCAATGGCAGAAGATGAGTTTGGTATTATGGGCCCCTGGGGTGAATTTAAAGTTATAATGCCTCGCGATAAATCAATCTTGAGTTTCCCCATATTGAGGTTTTTAGAACAAAACCCACTGCTCATTAGATTGTTAAATATATTTGTAAAATAGGATTATCGGAGTATATTTACCCTGTTTGCACAAATATAGCTTAATAAGCTTTATATAGATTAATCATTATAAGAATTATTACTTAGGGAGGAATATAAATGAAGAATGTTATAATTAGAAAAATTTTAGTAGCTGGTATTCTCACTTTATTGATAATAATGTATACTCCTAATATTTTTGCAAGTAAAATAAACACTATGGATTCTAAAACATTATTGGAAGAAGTAGGATTTTATAGATTTGGAATTATTATTGGATCGATTAAGTCTAAAAACTATGACCAAGACGTTCTTGAATTAGTTGCAGGACACGGACCCAGATTTGATTTTAGGTTTTCAACATTATTTAATAGCAAAAGATTAGTTCAAAACCAACATGTTAGATTAACTAATTATAATAGGTGTTTTTTTATTAATGATTTTGTTGTTGGTTTTTGTAAAATATATATGCCTAAAGCAGAAATCTCAATGCATATTGTATCTCATAACGAACAGGAAAACGAAGTAATTTGGGAGATAGATGAAATAATGGGTGATAAAATATGGGAGAATAATATGCGTCCTTCGGTATATACAGAATCAGGTGAAATAACGTCTTGTTTATTTGGACCTACTTATAATGAGTATCTTAGTGTCGGTGATCAAATTAGAATAAATACCGATGAAGATGGATATTTCCGTATCGTAATAAAAGAGGTTGTTTCAAACGATGTCCTATTTGAAAGTACTCTAGTAAAATTTTAAGATAACTATATGAAAAATTATTGTTATATCTAAGATATCTACATTCCTACACTTTATATAATCCTATTCTGATTTGAATATATAATATAGGGAGGAAAAGATATATGAAAAACACCTTATTTAAGAAAGGATTAGTAGTTTGGATAATCATTTTGTTTGTTGGTGTTTGTTTTTTATCCTGTGTTTCATCTAAAGATATATCTATTTCTTATAATAAAATATTAGAAGATAACAATGAAATTAAATCCTCAGATGATTATAGAGAAATTTACACAAATATTAATGGATGGTGTTGGTCTATAGAAGAAAAAAGAAGAAGTATTTTTATTCACCATGATGTAGAACTATGGGGTTATGCTAATTTAAATATAAAAGGTATAAGATTTCCTTTTAATTTTTTTGATGAATATGTCGATTATGTGAAAGTGCCATGTTTATTAGGCAGGATTATTTATGATAGATCACCACTTATTGTAAATGGTGTTGCATTTGGAAATATTGAATGGAGTGAATATAAATGAAGAAATTATTGATATT
>WOR8_10001695_pt1 | contig 22119 bp, 20 predicted proteins | sample DeeMarSeWOR38_10_FD_19890 | JGI IMG/M metagenome (IMG submission 19890) | reverse complement strand
GTCCGGGCTGATCGATGCATGTTAGCTCCTGTCAGGATATCAATTGCTCAAGTGTCATTTTACTGTTCGCAACCGAGCACGGTCGTCGTCGGCGCCCCGCACCCGCCAGCGTATGCTCTGCGTCGACGTGCACCTTAGCACCACGTTTCTTTCGAAAAACGGATAGCTTCCCGGAACCGTGACGCACTAGAGTTTAGCATCTGACTCGCGATCGTCTGCCGCTGCTGCAAGAGTGAAGCGATCGTCAGAGCAACGACTCCTTTGACGCTGAAAAGCGCTTTTCAACCCCGCTGTTATAGCGGGGTTTCTTTCTGCGGTGCGCGCAGCCGTGGTGTGCAGTCGGCATCCAGCTACCGGCGCTAGGCGCGTGGTAACGCTTTATCCGCGCTGATACAGGCATGCCAACTCGTGCTGCGTTGCTGATAGTCGCGCACCAGTTCTGGACCGGTCCCAGCTGACTACGAGCGCCTGCGTCCCGGGCCGAGCGGCCCCATCCATGGCGGCGGCCCGCTCATCGGACCCGGCATGGGAGAGCCCGGCGGCATCATCTGTGCACCGGGTCCCATGTCCCAGGGGGGCGGAGGTGGCTTCTGGCCCGGACTGTTCGCCACTGCCTGTCTCCAGGCATTCAGTCGCCACTGCTGCTGGCGGGTGAATGCGTCCAGTTCCTGCCGTTGGTGGTCGTGGAAACGCTGGCTTTCCTGCTGCTGATAAGCGGCAAATTTCTCCTGATCGCGGCGCTGCTTGAGTTCCAGCCCATGGCGTTCCCGCTCCTGATGCGCGCGAAACCCGGCCCAGTCCTGATGCCACCATGCCTCGTCGAGGTCGTCCTCATCGAGTTTAGGGGTCTTCTCAGGCGATTGTGGCGCCACCGTGCCGGTCGCCGTCGGCTGACCTGCCGGCGAAGTCGACGCCGGTCCCGGTGTCTGGTTGCCGCTCTCAGCCTGCGGGGTTCCAGGCAAAGGCGTCTGCAGGACGTCTTTGATACGTTCCAGCAAGGAGTCGTCATCATCATCGTCGGCGGGAACCTGCGGTTGCGAGCCTGATCGCTGGGTACCAGGCAGGGGTGCGTTGAATATCTCGCCGAGCTTGTCGAAAAAGCCTTTATCGTCCTCTTGTGCCATGTTGCACCTCTAAAGGGTCAGCTCTTTACCTTGATTCGGTTAGACAGCCAGACGAGCAGTAATGCCCCGGCCAAAGCAGCCACGCAGGTAAGGATGAGACCGCCGACGGTGCCGCCACCCCCGATCCCGAGCAGTGCCAAACCATAACCGCCCACCACCCCGCCGGCAATGCCGAGAATCATATCGCCAATCCTGCCGAACGGCGGCGTACCGCCTATGAAGTTTCTCGCGATCAACCCGGCGACAGCGCCAATCGCCAACCAGACAAACAAGGACCATGCCGGCATATCACGTACTCCTTTCCAAACAAACAGTTTCAAACCGCTGCACGACCAGCGTGACGCGCAGTGTCAGCGGGCATCTGGCCGCCCTCGATGCACCGGGTCCTCCCCATCGGCTTGATCATACCTCGCTGTTGCGTTGCAGGATCTGCAGCAGCAGCTCACCGTCCTGTGTCGTCAGCCCGTGCCCGCCCTGGGTCACGATCTTCCTACCCCTGCCTCTTAGCGCGGCAACCTCGTTCATGTCCTGGCTCCAGGAGGGAACCACCAGGTCACCGAAGCCTGGCAGGCCGTTATCCTCCCGCACCACAGAGATGTAAACAGACGCGGGATGCTGCTGGTGGTTGAGCCAGAACAGCAGGCTGCCCGGCCGCTCACGAACCAGATCATAGTAGAGACCCTGTGAACGGTTCAATGTGCCACCGCCTATGAGAGGGGCAATCCAGCCCAGCGGGCTGTCACCCGCCATGGCGCCGATTTCAGCGCTCTCCGTGCCCAGGTGCGGGCTCGCGAACGTGATCAGTGCGCCAACCGGTGTATCGGGATGCTGGACCATGTACAGGCGTCCGAGCACACCGCCCGCCGAATGCCCGGCCAGTATCAGGGATTCGTAGGGATGCAGCTTCTGGATGAAACCCAGGTACTGTTCCAGGTAGCGCAGCTGCACCATCAGGGGCGCTTCGCTGGGCAAAGCCAGTGTATACACACGCCGGTTACTTTTTGGCGGGGGCCGATCGGCCCGAATACCGTTGCGCGTTGTCCGCAGGGTGCCGGCATCCGCCCAGCCGCTGTCGGCCAGCACGCGCGTGATCCCCGCTCCCCGCCAGTAATCCTCATCCGCCAGATACCCCTGCAGCAGCACCAGCGTTTCTGCCAGTGCCGTGGCTGAAGACACCGACAACAGGATGATGGTCAGAGCAATTTTTCTGCACATAGCGCTTGCCTGAAGAAAAACACCTGCGGCGTGGTTGGACGTTCCCTAGCCGACCCCGAAGTTGCGTAACGCCGTGCGGAACGCATTGAAGGGACTGAGCACCGCGTCGCCGATGACGATGGCGTAGCCAAACCAGTAAAAGAACGTGGGAGACTGATCGAGTTTGAAGATCAGGTACGCAAGCAGCCCGGTAGCGACGACCACGGCAATCACGGCAAACAGCAGGTCGGCGAGAAATGTCGGTATGCTGATGTCGCCTGACTTGAAGAATTCCGCGAACAGGACAAACACCCCGAAGCCGATAAAGACGTAGCCCAGCACCCCCTCCATGTTCATCCCCATGATATGCACTACCACTGCGTAGGCGATCAGGAAAAACGTCCAGGGGATCATCCCGAGCAGCGAGCTGCGGTTTCGTTTGGTTTGGATAGTGACATCGTTGGACATGCTCAATCTCTCCAGGCAATCCGTTTGCGGGGTCTGTATAACGGCTGGAGGATAGTGTAGGCAGCTGAGAACTAAAGTTCCAGCGTCGCAGAACACAACCTGACACAGGCCGGGGTCGCCTACTTGTCCTCACGCCGAAACGCTCTGAACAGCAGCGTTTCGCCGCTATCCAGCAGTGCCAGCAGCCCGTTTTCGAATTTAACCTCAGCCACCTTTTCCAGAGACGCAAGGAAACGCTCCTCCTGTTCCATCAAGGCGGGAGGACACATCATTCGCGTCGCCGCCGCCTGACCGAAGGTCAACCTGGAGCCGGACGACGTATAGCTGCCAGTCAATCGGTTACAGCTTGCATTGCCGGAAAGCCGGTCATCCCCGGCGAATTGCAGGTATGCGGGACTGTTGTCGATGACCGGGCGCGCTCCGATAGATTCGACTGTCCAGGCACCGATCAGATCTCAGGCACCGATCAGATCTGATTTTGAGGGCACTGACATCTCTCCTGTACATCCGCACATTTCGAAACGACACGCGGCAGCCAATCCAACGACGATGCCTCTGATCACCTGCCTCTCCCATCCGCCATTTGAATTACGGCAACAACACAGGTATTTCGGCACCCTCTTTCATACCACCCTGGGTCCAGTCGCATTGCCAGCCGGGAAAAGCAATTTGCGGATAGGGTTCGGGTTCGATCCACTTCGGTGATTCATAAACGATACTGAATTGCCGATCGTCGCGGATCCTGCCCATCCGGAAATGCTTGTAGGTGTGGTACGTCTTCGGATCCACCTTGATCCTGCCACCAGGGGCTTCGAATTCGATGCCGCTCGCGAACGCCTCCCGCACCCGATCTACGTCAATACTACCGGCCTTTTCCACCGCAAGCTTCCATAGATAGACCTGGGAGTATGCCGCTTCCATCGGATCGCTGACGACCCGGTCTTCACCGTGCTCGCCCTGGAAACGTTCCACAAACGCCCGGTTTGCCGGGGTGTCGATGCTCTGGAAGTAACTCCAGGCAGCCAGATGACCCTGGACATCGGCAGACAACAGGCCGCGCAATTCGTCTTCACCAACGCTGGTGGCAACCACCGGAAGTTGCTCAGCCGTAATTCCCCGGCGCGCCAACTCCTGGTAAAAGTAAACGTTGGTGTCGCCATTGAGCGTGCTGAACACTACGTCGGGTTGTTTCCAGGCTATGTCATCGATGATTTCCGTATAATCCCGGTGTCCCAACGGGGTATAGCGTACCCCGACCACCTCTGCCCCCCGGTACTCAACGTATTTCCCGACAATATGATTTGCGGTTCTGGGATAGATATAGTCGGAGCCCAGCAGATAAAAGCGTTTTCTCGCACCCCCGACCGCGCCCATCAACCAGTCGATTGCTGGAAGGATCTGCTGGTTGGGTGCCGACCCGGTATAGATCACGTGTCGCGAGCACTCGTTGCCCTCGTACTGCACCGGGTAGAACAGCAGTCCGTTATGCTCCTCGAACACCGGCAACACCGCTTTGCGGCTTACCGATGTCCAGCAACCGAATACTGCCGCGACCTTGTCTTCGCGCAAAAGCTTGGCGGCCTTTTTCGGAAACAAATCGGTAAACCGCGAGCGTGTGTCCTCGATAACCGGTTCGATCGGTCGGCCGAGCACCCCGCCGCCGGCGTTGATTTCCTCGATCGCCATGAGCTCCATATCGCGCAGGGAGATTTCGCTGATGGCCATCGTGCCGGTCTGCGAGTGCAGGATGCCCACCTTGATCGGGTATTCACGTGGTGCGGAGCGCTCACAGCCGTACAGGGTCAGCGAGGCAAGTGATGGCATGGCCACCAGGCCGAGCGCACCCGCACCGCGCTTCAACAGTTCACGGCGCGTCAGGGGCTGCTCTTTTGCATCTTGTTCGCTGTGCATACTCACACCGCAAATGGGCCTTGGGGAGTCGGACCTATGCATGACTGCTACTCTGAATAGGCCAAAAAAGGTTTGTCATCTTCGTGTTCCGCAAATATACGATAACGCCAGTGCGGCGCGGGATTGAGAAGAACCCGACCTGGCCCAAAGAAGACACGCAGTCGGCCCTGCCCGGAGGTATATTTACCCAAGAAGTTTATCGTGGGTCGGCGGATTCGGAAGCGCACATCTGAGCTCCAGCCGATCACACTCTTGCCGTCAACGGCTAGTCTTTGCCCTTCGGCGAGTATCATTTCCTGTATCGGACCACGCGTGCGCATGGCAACCTTGCCGCTTCCCCGGACTTTGGTCTGCAGGTAGATCAGCGGTTCGCCGGCGCGAAACGCGGTCCAGAGGTCCACACGGTGAAAACTGACATCCACACTGCCTTCTGACGCCCAGTAGATCCCGCGCTCCAGAATCCAGCTTTCATCCTTGAGTTCCATGACATGGAATCCCCCGAGAGATGAGACCAGTGTGACCACGCCCGTGCCCGTATAGGTAGGTCTGTAAATCGCCTGTAACGCCAGTACTGACTTGATCGCACCGGTAATCGAAGGAATCAGCCGGGAGTGTACGGCGATGTCACCTGTGAGGTAAGAAAGTGCTCCCGCCTCGGCACGCACTGTCTCGTTCTCCAGAGAGATTTCGACGTAGTGTACGCCTTCGAGCTCATGCACTTCGAACCTGGCCATGACTTCCCTAATCCCGCATCTTGCTCCAGTACAACTGCTCGAACGGTGCCGGTGATATGCTGACCGCACCCCGAAACGGGTTATCCATCATCATGATCAGCAGAATCATCGCGCCAAGGAAAAATGACAACACGCCACCCAGAAACATGAGGGTCATAAATCTCATGTCAAATAGCCACAGCAGCCCGATGTTCAGAATGGCCCCGACAATAACGACGTACCACATGATAGTGGGAATACCCGTGTTAACCGATTGTTCCCGCACACGCTGATGTTCCATGAAGACATTGAACTGGCGCAGCGCCTCCGCGAACACGAGTTCCTCCGTCTTAGTCTGAGGGGCGAAGGCAAGCATTCTTTCCTGAAACGCCTTTATTCTTGTATATCCACCCTGCGGGATCTTGCCTTCCCGGTACTGAGGCCAGCCGTATTTGATCACGAATCGGCAATAATCACGCAGCAACCAGCGCAGATTTTGCCCGTGCGGCTCGGGGAAGATCGAGACATCTTCATACAGGGTTTCCAGCGAGGCGACTTCTTTTGCAACGTTGGCCTCTACGCGGCTGAAATTCTGATACGCCGCGACAGCGATGAGACCCAGCAGCAAACCGTAGAATACGCCGAAGGAGGAGAGCACATGGCCAACGATGTCGTTCCCACTGTAGCGCGCGCGTACGAACGGCCGCAGCAGGGGGCGCAACAACATGCCACCGACCCAGCAATAGCCGACAAAAACGACGGCCACCCAGATGGCGAGTGTTTCAATCGGCAGGTCGTATATCCAGTCGGCCACATTATTGTTCTCTTATGAACTCGCAAGCGCAGCAGACCCCAAACGCGCGCCGAACTGCACAACCAGGAACAAACCGCCTTAGTATCCCGTGGTGTGAGCGTGCAACTTGATCACGCCGCTAGACTGAAAATAGCAGCCAATGTTCAGTCCCGCAAGTAGACGTGACTCGCTAAATCGTGCCTTAGCTCTGGACGCGGGCGGGTTACAGGACAGCGCATTGCAGGGCATGCTACCGCCTTTTTTTGAGGCGACAAAGGGTCCGCGCAGAGTCGTTGTTTGTCGATTAGCAGTTTCGAATAGTAGCTTTGGCGTAACTTGCGTTTCCGACCATTGCCAGATCAGCAGGCAACGGCAGGTCATGCTGAACACCGTCATTCGTTTGCAATTGAGGCGCGCCGGTACCCGCCGGTAAGCTACGCTTCATCAAGGTCGACACGACACTCGCGGACAAGACCGTGATCGCAGGCTTCGTTGAGCAGCACGTCCGCCCGGTGCTGGCCGCGCTGACCGTGAACACCAAGGTCATCTCCATCGAGGACTGGGACGCCATCGACGGCTTCTCGCCCGCTGTGCGCGATGACAAGACCTACCGGGAGCGCCTCAAAGGCGCGCTCGCTGCCCACACCGACAAGACCAAGCCCTTCATCACCTGGGGCAATCACCACTACTTTCACGGCGAGATGTCGCACGCACCCCTCGACGAGGGGGCAACGGCCGCACCTGGTACCTGCCGATGCAGGTCAAGCTCCTGACTGACGGCGCCATCTACAGCCAGCTCATGATGATGAAGGACGGCTACACCGACGGGCACCACGGTGCGTGGATCATGGATCCGCCTGTCTTCGATTACGCCTTCCAGAGCTACTGGGACACCGGCTACCAGATCCACATCCACAACAACGACGACACCGGTCTGGATGTGCTGCTCGCCGGTCTCGACAAGGCGATGCAGCGCAACCCGCGGCAGGACCACCGCACCGTGCTGGTCCACTTCGGCTTCGCGAGACCGGAGCAGGTCAAGCGCTGGGACGAGCTCGGCGGCATCGTCAGCTCCAATCCCTATTACGTGACGGCGCTGGCCGGCCGCTACGCGAAGCTCGGCGTCGGCCCCGAGCGGTCGAAGAACATGGTGCGGATGGGCGACGTGCTGAAGCGCGACATGTCGTTCTCCTTCCACTCCGACATGCCGATGACGCCGGCCAAGCCGCTGCAGCTCGTCTAGACGGCGGTGAACCGCCTTACCGCGGAAGGCGACGTCGCGGGGCCGGAGCACAAAGTCTCGCTCGATATCGCGCTCAAAGCCATCACGATCGACGCCGCCTACTCGATCCAGCAGGAAGAGGACGTCGGCTCCATCGAGGTTGGCAAGCAGGCCAACCTGACCATCCTTGAGAATACTCCCTACGACGTGCCGCCCGCGGCGCTGAAAGGCATTGCCGTCTGGGGCACCATGCTCGAGGGGCGCCTGCAGCCAGCGCCAGCGACACCTCAGGCGGCGGCCGGTGAGGCGATGGCCGCTTCACAGGACGACGCCGAGGTCACGCGTGCCGCGATGCAGCAGCCGGCAAGGCTGATGGACCACGATCACGACCATTGAGCTACGATTCTCACCCATGGGCCAGTCGAACACCCACCAGAGGACAAACGCATGACAGACAACATCGACCGCCGGAAATTCATCAAAACGGCCGTGGGCACCGCGGTGGGTGCCGTCGTGGCCGCAAACCTGCCCGCGCAGGCAGGCGAGCAGGGATCCAAAACCGCGCCCGGCACCGAAAAGATCTTTCTCGGTGGCACCATCATCACTATGGACGACGGGCGCCGGGAGGTGGAGGCGGTAGCCATCGCCGGCGGCCGCATTCTCGCCGCGGGCGATGAGGCCGAGGTGATGAAGACTGGGACTGAGGCGACTGAGATCGTGGATCTGGGCGGCAAGACGCTGATGCCGTCGTTCATCGACGCCCACGGGCACTTTATGAACGCGCCGCAGATCGTCAAGTGGGCCAACGTCTCGGCCCCCCGTGGGTCCCATCACCAAGATCGCCGACTTCGTCCCGGTGCTGCAGGAGCACGTGAAGAAGCAGGGAATCAAGAGGGGCGAGTGGATCATCGGCTACGGCTACGACCGCTCGAACCTCGCCGAGGGGCGTGAGCTCCTAGCCACCGAACTCGACCCGGCTTTCGCCGACAACCCGGTGATGCTGATCCACAGTTCCAACCACGGGGCGGTGTTGAACTCCGCCGCCTTTGAGGCGGTCGGCTACGACGAGAACATCCCCACCCCGCCCGGCGGGGTTATCAACCGCGTCGAGGGGACCAACAAGCCGGCCGGCTTTATCATGGAAACCGCTTTCCTACCCATCTTCGGCAGCATGCCGCAGCCGAGCGAACGAGAGCTGCTCGACACCCTTGAGGAGGCGCAGCAGCTTTACGCCAGCGTCGGCGTGACCACCTGCCAGGAAGGCGCGACACACGCGAAAGACCTCGTCTTCCTGCGTAAGGGTGCTGACAAGGGTATCCAGGTTTTCAGCCACCGCAACGGCGACGCCGCCATCGACATGATGATCGACGGCGCCCGCGCCGCCGGCGTCACCGCCGACCAGGACCGGCGCACGGTGATCATCCACTCCCAGTGCATGCGGCGCGATCAGCTGCGGCAGTATGCCGAGTTCGGCTTCTCGCCCAGCTTCTTCACCGTGCACACCTTCTTCTGGGGCGAAGAGCACATGGCAAACCTTGGGCCCGAGCGGGCGTCCTTCATCAGCCCGATGAAGTCGGCGATCGACAAGGGCCTGATCTGCTCGAACCACTCCGACTTCTCGGTGACCCCCATGGACCCGATGCGCATGACGTGGTCGGCGGTTACGCGCCAGTCGCGCGGCAGAAAGGTCATCGGCCCAGACGAGCGCATCGACCGTTGTGAGTCACTGAAGGCGCTGACCATCAACGCCGCCTGGCAACTCCGGGAAGAAGACCAGAAGGGCACCATCGCGGCGGGCAAGCTGGCCGACCTGGTGATCCTGGACGCCAACCCGCTCACGGTCGAGACCGACCGGATCCTGGACATCAAGGCGGTCGAGATCTTCAAGGAAGGCAATTCGGGCTATAAGCGCCTGGCCGCATGATCGGGGCAGCGACCCTGGTGCAGGCCAGGCACCTGCCCTTCACCGTCATCGGCGGTTATCTCGGCGCGGGCAAGACCAGGCTGCTGAACCATCTGTTAAGCAACGCCGCCGGCCTGAGGGTGGTGGCGCTGGTCAACGACTTCGGCAGTGTGAACATCGACGTCGACCTCATTCGCAGCCACGATGGCGAGACCATGAGCCTCGCGAACAGCTGCCTGTGCTGCAGCCTGGTCAACGGCTTCGCCCAGGCGATCGGCCAGATTTGTGACCGCGCCGATGCCTTCGATCACATCGTCATCGAGGCCAGCGGCGTTGCCGATCCCGCGAAGATCGCCCAGTACGGCCAGATGTACCGGCTGCCGCTGGACGGCATTCTCGTGGTGGTCGACGCCGAGCAGGTGCGCACCCAGGCGGTGAACAAGTACGTCGGAGACACGGTGCTGCGCCAGCTCGCCCAGGCCGATCTGATCGTGCTGAACAAGACAGACCTGGTCTCGCCCGAAGCGCTATCGAGCCTGCGCGCCTGCCTGGCCCAGCAGTCGCCGGGGACGCCTTTGATCGAGACGGTCCATTCAAAAGTTGCGTTGGAGGTGCTGCTCGGAATGGGCGGTCTAAGCACTCCCGCAAGCCCGGAACTCATTGACGCCCATCATTCGCACCACGGGCACGCGCACGAGACTTGTACCCTCGAACACAGCCACCCTTTGTCCCGAGCAGCCATCGAGCGCTTCGCGACCGCTCTCGGCGAGGACATCTACCGTGCCAAGGGATTCGTCTACCTGCGGGACGATCGAGAACGCCGCTACGTCTACCAGAAGGTCGGCACCCGCTGGTCACTGGAGCCTGGAACCCCATGGGGAAAGGAAGCGCGTCGCACCGTCGTGGTGATGATCGCCCTGGCGGGGACCAGCGGTGCCAAAGCGTTCGATGCCTGCTCTGGCTTGAGCCTTGCCGCCAAGTCCGCCAGTCTGACTCCAGGTTGTCTCAGCGAACAGCGTCTGACTCTCGTGCCACGTCCCAGACCAAAATTGTTGTGAGGCTACTCGAATAAAGAAGGCAGCTGTTGTTGGCGTTTCGGCCTTGGCTGTGACGCCCGCTCCGGCCCTGACGAGGAACCCCCTTCGGACACAGGCGTAAATCCCTCTCCATCCTGCAGCTCCGAATCGCGGGTGCTCCACGCCTCGGCACAGGCTATGGCTCCGTCGGCCGGTTCGCTCCTCTTGAAGATACGCCTAAGTGGCACGTGCAAGGGACTGGTGACAAACGCAATCGCCTTGCCGGTGAGCACTACCGGATTGACCTTGATGTGAAAGTCCTCGAAAGGGCCGCTGAGCCCGACCGGGACGGCGAGACTGAAGAATTCCGGTCGCTTCGCCTTGGGCGCCGCACGCACGTCCAGCGCCCGCTCTCTGAAGTCCACCTCAGCGCTGCCCTCGACCCGCATCTTGCTGGTGTCTGCAAACACCACCCGGTCCTGCATCAAACCGTCTTCGATTTTGAAACGGGCAATGACACAGTTGACCTTGGACGCCTCGTCCTTGTCCACCTCCTTCACCAGAGCGGTGATTACGTTCACCGCCCACAGCTCGAAGACACCGGCGTTGAGATCGTTTGGCCAAATACCGAAATCGAGGTGTCCATTGGAACCCCGCATGACGTGTTTCAGGTCCGGTCCGCGGGTGTTCAGATCCAGGTCGACGCTGATGACGCCACCGGTTTGCGACTGCGGATCGATACGGCGGGCCAGTATCCCGTAGTCCAGCTTGTCAATGCGGGCACCGACCTCGAGTGCAACATCGCTATCGCCCGGTGCCAGGGCGAAGTTCAGTTCAACCGATCCGCCGGGAACATTCAGGGTTAGGGGATCGACTGAGAAGCGGCCGTTCTCCAGCGTCGCCGTCAGGTCTCCCCGACCCAGGTGGTCCTGGCCCGACAGCACCTCGCCGACCTTGACCTCGACCTTCGCATCGAGGCTGCGCATGACCTCCGGCGACAGCATGGATCTGCCGCCCCCCGGCGCACCCACTTTTACCTCGGCTGCGCCCGGCGCCGGCTGTTCATCTCGTGGCGTTTCACCCTCTCGCGTCGCTGACCAATCGCCCGTATTGAAGTCGTCCAACTGAATGCGTTCCGCGACCAGGCCCAGGTCCAGGCGCGGTGGCAGCTGCGCGGTGTTGAGATCCAGCTTTCCCGTAAGGGTGCTGTCGCCCACCGTCAGCTCGAGATTCTGCACATAGTAACCCGTTGCCCGGCTTCCGAACTCCCCGCGTAGCCGATAAGGGCCGATGGGCGGCAGCTCGACATTCAGCAGTTCATCGAAGTCACTGAAACGCCCACCGCTGAGATCCATGGCGAAATGCAGGTCGTCCCCTCGGACCGGGACAGGGGCGGCGCCGCTCAGCGCGAGACTGGCGTTAGCCAGGGCGACGCCAACGTCCATCTGCAGGCCCTGCTTCGGCTCGGCGAAGCTTCCCAGCGGGTCGGTCCTGAGCTGGAGCTGCAGCGGTATTTCTTCGATGCGACCGTCAACGGCCAGGGTGATGGGCTTGCGCGGCTCGGCGCTGAGCACAGCTTCCGGAACGCGGATATTCAGGCTTTTCTCGGCGCCGGGTGCAGTGAGCGCCCAGGCACCCTCCCTGACTGCGGCCCGGAGCCTCGACCGCTGCAGCATCTCGCGGGTACTGGCGCCCTGCAGTGCAACATCGAGATCGAAACTCCCGGCCGTAACTGCCAGATCCTCGACCAAGCCAAGCTGGGCCAGCAGAGCACCTACGTCGACCTGGCTCGAGTGGAGCCGAAGGTCGATTGTCGGCACCGCGCCGCGCAGGTCGATCCCGAAGCCTCCGCCAAACTTCGCGCCAGCGATGGTCGCAGCGATGGGCGCCTCCTGCACATATCCGTCTCTTATGGTGGCGGAAACAGACACATCGGTGATCTCGGTGCGTTCCAGCCTGAGCCGAGCCAGCGCGACCTCGATGTCCGAGTCGAACAACTCGATACCCTGAGGAAGGATCGGAACGTCGATCTTGAGAGTCTCGGGCCCGACCCTGTGCGGCTGGGGCATCGGGTTCTCAGGCTTTTTCGGCAACAACCCTGCCAGCCCCTTGAGGTCCAGGACGTTAAAATCGAGTCGGACGAATGTGACGGCTGTGTCTAGCTCCTGCCTGATGCCCGCCGTCCCTGCGAACGCGCTGTTGCCGATGCGTGCTTGGTCGACCTGCACCGCAATGCCTTTCTCGGTATGGGCGACTTTGCCCTTCAGCGCGTAGGACTGAGTGGCTTCCGGCGCCACGCCGAGCCAGGCGGCGAGCGCGCCGACGCGGCCACCACTGAGCGCGAAACCCAGCTCTGTGCCGGTATCGCCCTGTGTCCGGCGCGCCGTGCCGCCGATCGAGAGCTCGGCGCCGGCGCCCGACGCCGCCAACTCAATGTGCCAGCGCTTGTGCACGAAGCTCTCGATGAAGGTGCCGCCCCTGAACTGCAGAGCGAACGCCTCCCCCAGCAGCGATCCCCGCGCCGCGATCAGCGACTCCTCTGCAGCAGGAAAACGTAGCTGCGCCTCTTCCAGTGTAAATTCGACCGGCCGGTCGCCGCGGTCATGACCATAGGACAGAGAAGCGCCCTTGATCGCGACGCGCAGTTCGGCGCTTTCCACCAGAGCGCGGATGGTCTCGCCGCGCGCCGAGAAATCCATTTGTGCGAAATCGAACTTTCCTTCGATGTCCTCTGCGCCACTCAGCAGCACCGCCAGCTCACCGATGTCGCTCTGTTCACCAGACAGAGTTACAGCAAAACTGGGCTGCCCTTCTGTGGGCGCGAGACTGAGTTCGCCTTTGAACGGTACCTCGGCGAGGCTCATGGTAACCGGGGCTGACAAGGCGCCATCTGTGACGGACACTTCCAGGCTCGCCTCGTTCAGGCTGGTCGGGGCGTTGGCCACTTCGTGAATCGTCAGTCTGAAGCGGGCGTCGAACGTGTCGAGAACGGCCAGAGTCAGGACCGGCTCGTCGATATCGATGCTATTGCCAGACTTGGTGTCGCCCTCATTCGGGCTGGCCTTGTCCCGCTTCTCCGGCTGTGGGTTGGCTTCCGCGTCGGTTCCCTCCTGCTCGCGGATAGCTGCGAACAAGGGACCCGCGTCCAGGCGCCGGATGTCAATCTCGCCGAGCAGGCGCAGCTTGTCACCGGCCGTATCGGCCTCCAGGCTACCGGTAAAAGCGGTCGCCGCGATCTCGCCCTCGAGATCAGCAAGGCGATAGCTGCCTTCGGCCTCCTCGATACGCCCATTGACAGCAAACGCCCGGATCGGGGGCAGATTTGCTCCGAGGATGCCCTCCAGAACCGCCATGTCCGACCCAGCCAGTTCGAAGTCGAAGTCAAGCCCCTTGACACGCAGGGGCTCCGCGATCGCGCCGCTAACGTCCAGCCTGACGTTTCCCAATGTTGCTGAGAGATCGAGTGGCCAGGGCGTCTTTCCTTGGCCAAGTGCCGTCAGACTGCCGCCGGTGACAGCCAACTTGTAGGGGACCGCCTGCACAGAACCGTGGATGACCAAGCGCATCGGCTCCCGGTCTTCGGCGCTGCCGGTGATCTCATCGAGTTTGAGCTGGAAGGTTTCGTTGGTCGCGGCGTCACGGTGGGTAACTACGATGTCGCGCAGGGACAGCTCGGCGAGTTCGATGAACTTGAGCGCAGGCGGCTCGGTTTGCTTACCCGTGTCCGGTTCCGATCCTTTCCCCGACCCGCCGAATACCCAATTGGGCTCACCCTCGACGCTGGTCTCGAGGTTGATCTGCAGCCCGTCGACGCTGATCTCCTCAATCACCACTTCTCCCCGCAGCAGCGGCAGAATCCGCAGTTGAACACGCGCCATATCCAGGCGCGCCAGGTCAGCCTCGGGCCAGCCTTGTGGGTTCCCTACATGGACCCCTTCGATCTTTGCCGCGGGCGGTAGCGACGCAATCAGCGTAACAGGGCCTTCGATAGCAACTCGGCGGCCGACAGCCGCTGATGCCGCCGTCTCGATCTTGCCTCTGACCCCTTCGAACTCGACGGGCATTCCCAAGGCGACGACGCACACAAGGATGAAGGCCAGTACACCCAGCAAGCCACCGACGAAGATGGCAATCCAGCGCAGGGCTTTGAGCTTACGTCCGCGATTGCCGGGCCGGGAGCTGTTTGGCGTGTCAGGCATGTCTTCCCTTGTCATGTTCTCCTGCCGGACGCAAGGCTGGCCCCTGATAACGGCCCGCCTGCCCGCGGCCTACCGAGCGATACTTTCGCAGTTGGGGTGCGGTCTGGGTAGACGGTTTCCAGAAACTGGTTCGTGCGGTTTCAGAATACAGTCTAGATGTGAAATGAAATACCCGTGCCCTCAAGCAGGCCTGCACGGTTCTGAGACTGGCTGCCCGCCTCTATGCGTCGCATCGAATTGAATCCGCAGTCGACGCTTGTGTTTTAGCCACTGCTTATACCAGCGGCGGTTAAACGAACGGGTTGGGTGTCCGGTTCATCGTTGACGAATTGAGTTGGATCTCGTTCCAGCAGAAACGCCTTCTGACTCGACTATCGTGTTTCAAGCGACAGGCAATAACCGTGGAAAATATGGGCCCAAGAAAAAGGCAGTCTGGGGAGAGGCACTGGGGTATCCCCGTTGAGCTTCCACTAACGCACAACGCGGGCGCGCATGTCGTACGCGACCGTCGCAGTGGAGTTGATCGGCGGAAAGCTATCGCTTCTCTGGACGAACTCTTGATTCTGTGTTCCCGGGCACCATCGGAAGGCCCTGAACGCAAGCGGTAGAAAAAACAACAACAATCTGCCAGGCCGGCAGAGATCACTTCGCGTCCGGCAGGGGCACGGGTTCCGACTGGCCCGCTACGAAGGGGTATCTGGCGAAAATCTCCGCCACGGCCTGGTTGATAGTCTGTTCCCGGTTCTCCAGCATCTTTGCGGTGACGATGCCTTCGGTGGCACCCTGAAAGACCACCTGCCGTTGCTGTCGGTCGACGAGGTCGATGACCAGCGTGCCGATTGTATAGCGGCGAGTGTAAGTCTGACTGCCGCCCCATCCGCCATATGGCGCCCCGTACCAGCCGCGGTAGTCCCAGGCCGGTCCATAATAGGGCCCCGGCACCGACTCGATATCGGTCTTCTCCTCGAGTTTGCCCTTGAAGTTGATCACCAGTTCCGGGTTTTCGGAACGCACGTAGCCGCGCGCCTCCATTTCACGCGCTGCGGCGTTCTGCAGCAACTGGGTGGAAAGCGATCTGTATTCGCTGGTGTCTGTACCAGCCTGCGCGACGAACCCGTAAGTCCTGTACCCGCCGAAGTCGGCCGCCTTGTCATAATCGCTACGGACGCTGGGGCCGCTGGCGCAGCCTGCGAGCAAGAGTGCGGCCGCACAGACGAGGCCGAGGACGTTGCGCGTCATCTCATTTTCTCCTGAACGATGTCGGGCCGCAGCCCAAGTTGCAAGCAGCGGCATTTCAACTTTTCAATCACACTGCGGCCAGCCGTAGCCCCAGCGCCAAGGCAATCCGGTGCACGGCATGCCGCCGATGCGTACCGCCCGGTACATCAGATCGGCGATGGCGGCATAGAGAATTTCAATATCCCGGGCCGCGAGCTCGTACTCGGCACTGAGCTCAGGAGCCCGTCTCACGCCGGTCTCGAGAACACAGCTCTTCAGGGCCAGGTCAGCATCCTTGCGCGCCTCGAAACTCTCGGCGGCGCTAGCCTGGCGTGGCCCGCCCATGTGATAGGCCCGGTCGTGCACGATACAGCACCACTCCCACGGCGGGCGTGTTCCGTGGGTGGAGTGAAAGCGCTGGATCTTGCCAGCCAGGTATTCCCAGCCCACCGACAGTCCACCGCTGCAGCCATCGGTCGTGAACTCGGCAAACTCACTGTCAGGACGCGCCTTTCTCGCTACCAGCTGTTCATGGCGGCCCATTTCCAGCTGGCGCTCGAGCGCATCGAGACCGGATTCGGGTATTTCGCCCTGCTCCGCGCCGGCATTACCGCAGCATAGCATGACCAGCAACAGCAATCCGCTCCTCGTCACTGGCAGTTTCATCGCCGGGCACCTCAGGGCGACTGATCGCGGTAGATGCGCGGCGGAACCGGTCGGCCGAACAGCACCGCGGTGTGTACCAGCAAACGCTCGACCGAGCTTAGGTCAGAGCGCTCGGCGAGCACGTTACGGGCCATCTCCGGTTCATCGGTAATAATGCCGTCCACACCCAGCGACATCATGCGCGACATGGAGACCGGGTCATTCACGGTCCAGACAAACACCTGCTTGCCGGCCACGCGGGCACGACGAATAAAACCGGGGGTCGCCATGGTCATGTTGACGGCGAGAAAATCCGCGTCCAGCCTGGCGAGGCTACCAATCGCCTTGGCCGACAGCAGCCCGATCATCCAGTCCGGTCGCAGGGTGCGGATCTTCTGGATGCCATCGTACTTCAGCGACATGATTGCAACGTCGTTGACCATGCCGGCCTGTTCGACAATGTCCACAACCCGTTGTTCCAGCTGCTGGTCGTGCCCGTAATACTTGAGTTCAATAACCACGCGGGAGCGGCCGCGGGCCTCATCCAGTACCTCAACCAGGGTCGGCACCCGTTCGGCCGAGAACTCCGGCCCGAACCAGCTGCCGATATCGATCTCTCGCAACTGCTGCAGAGTGCCCTCCCAGACCTTCAGGTCGACACCCGCGACCTTCATGAAATCGCTGTCATGGACCACCACCACTTCGCCGTCAATGCTTTCCTGGACATCGATCTCGATCCAGTCGGCATTATCCTCGATGGCCTGGCGAACGGAGGCGAGTGTGTTCTCCGGCGCTTTGCCGGCAGCCCCGCGGTGCGCGACCACCAGCACGTCGTCGTGCACCTGGATACCCTTCAGGAGCCAGGCTCCCACCAGCACGGCAACGGCGGTGACGCCGATCAGAAGAAGAGCAACGCGTGGCGCCGTCATACGCCATCCCGGCCCCTGGCGGTCCTGCTCACTGCCTGCAAGGTTACTTGCCCTTATGTCCGGCCCATAACGCTCCAAGCATGCCACCAGAAAACCAGCGAAGCTTCCCGAGGTAACCGCAGTGATCAGGAGGTTACCGAAAAACCAGAGTACTGCGAGTGCTCCGAGGACGAGCACCAGCCAGTCGATCGAATCAAAGAACAGGGGCACCAGTCGCGAACCCAGCAACTGAACGCCGCCAAGTACAACCGCACCCAGTATCAGTGCTGCCAGCGCCCAGACCACCAGCGCTACCAGTATTTCCCTCTTGTGCCCCTGGGTGAGGCTCTCACTCTCGCCAAAGGAACGGGCCGGGGATATATCGCTGAACAGAACCAGGGGCAGCGCAAGCGACCAGGCGAGCAGCTTGCGCACCAGGATCACGAGCATCGTCAGCAGCACCAGCCCGATGACGCCGGCGGCAAGCAGAAACACCGGTGGCTTTTCGGTCAGGTAATAATTGATGTCATAGTCGGTGAGCAGGAACCAGGCAATCGCGCCGGCGGCGGCCAGGAAGGGCAACGTGATCAGCAGCAGCCGCGTAACCAGCCGGATTGCGAACCAGAAGATGTCCGCCGCCCGCCTGGCGGTGAAATACAGTGCCTGCACAGTGCCAATCGGCAGCCCCTTAACCGCGCCGGCACTGATCGTCATTAGCGAGGCCTGCTCGAAGGCAAGGATGGTGATCAGCAGGGCGGCAAACAGTACCAAAGCCGCCAGCCCGAACGGCGTCAGCAGAAAGTAGGCAATATCCTGGTCGGCCAGCGCGGGCTGGCCGGACAGACGCAGCAGCAGCCGGCCAACGATACCTAGCAGCGGCGCGAACAGGACAACACCGAGTGCCGCATAGACAAAATGCACGGTGAAGATCTGTATCATGCTTTGCCGCATGATTCCCGACACCGCTTTCCAGATGCCCATCATACCGTTTGGCATTCCTGCTCTCCCCGGTCGGTGTACCCTCTGTCATCACCGCCCGCGGTGACTGGAGCATGGCTGTACACGGCGCCTTAATGAAGCAGCCGATGTCGGCTGCCGGATACGCGAATTTGTTTCGCTACGCTTGTAATGGCATGCGGATGGAATCGCGGTCACAGCGACGCCACCCTTTGTTCAGACCCAGAAGCCGCTGGTCCGCTCGATCAGCCAGAAGCTGGCCAGAGTTCCGATAACATAGGCGGCAGGCAGCGACAGTTTGCCGGCCGTGCTCCAGGCCGTGGCGCTGGCTCGCTGCTGGCGCCCCCTAAGCACTCTCGATGCGACCCAGACCAGCAGGAAAAAGGCAGCGATGAACAGCAGTTGACCCGCTTCGACACCGATGTTGAAAAAGGCCAGCGCCAGCGGGATAGCGTGTTCCGGCAAACCGACTTCGCGCAGCGCGCCGGCAAAGCCAAGCCCGTGCAGTAATCCGAACACGAATGCGACCACCCAGGGCATGCGCGCAGCGAGCCCCGGATGCCCCTGGCGGGCGTGCAGCACCTCGGCGGCGACGAATACGATGCTGAGCGCAATGGCAGCCTCCACCGGCGCCTGCGGTACCTGTACCCAGCCCAGGGTCGCGGCGGCGAGCGTGAGGCTGTGTGCGAGCGTGAACGCGGTCACGGTGCCGACCAGACGCGGCCAGTTTCGGACCAGGAACAACAGCGCCAACACGAACAGCAGGTGGTCGATGCCGAGCAGGATGTGCTCGACCCCGAGCACGAAATAGGTCTTGATCACTTCCCCGGAACCGGCCGCCGCAGAGACGGTGAACGCCGGTGATCGCGACGTCAGGCGTACTGTCTGCGAAGTGCCGTCTGCGCGCTCCACACGGGCTAGCACGTCGGTGCGCGTCGCGGCGAGACCGTCGATACTTATGCGGCTGCCGGTCAGGGTTTCGTCACAGCGGGTCCGCCAGCGTTCTATGTAGGCACCGGCCACGAACTGCGATTTCGCTTCGCTGCTGCTGCACTGCCCGGGCAGGCGTACATACAGTCCCAGCCGCCGGTCGCCTTTGGCGGGGACCTTCCACAGCACGTCGTAGTTCCCCGCGCCGAGGTCACGCAACTCCAGGTAGCCCGGGCGGACTTCGTGCGCCTGCGCCGACCCCAGCGCCAGCGATATCAGCACCAGGAAAAGCCGCAACAGCCGCGCCACACTCACGGCCGATGCACCGCCAGTTTATCGCCGGCAGTGGCATCGGGCAGACGAATCTCCACCGCGTAGCGCTCGCGCAGCGCCTGGTAGAAACGTTCGTTGGCCTGCTGGCGGCGCTCGTTGCCCCACTCCCGTTCGACCAGCGCTCGGATCTCGTTCAGCTTAGGCAGACTCGCCGGGGTATGCTCGCTCACCTTGACCAGGTGCACCCCGTACTCGGACGCATAGGGGCCGCTCCAGCGGTTCAAGGGTGCTGCTGGAATGGTGTTTGCCAGCGCTTGTCCGAAGCTGGCGGCGATATCTCGAACGCTCGCATCGTCGAGCGCCACTGGCAGCAGCGTCGGGTCACCGAGTGCTTGCCAGTCGCTCTCCGGCTCCGCTTGCAGGCGCAAAAGCAGGGCTGCCGCCTTGCGCTGCGCACTGTCCGGGCTTTGCCCTGTACTCAGGTAGATCTGCTGAAAGCTGAAGCGGGCCGGTTGCCGGAATTTGTCCGGGTGGGCGTCCAGGTAGGCCTGAAGCTCCGCTTCGCCGGGCACCTGCTGCTCAACCAGGTCCGCGTTCAGAAACTCCATTTTCTGGCGCATGCGCCGGCGGATGACCAGGTCGTCCTGGTCGAGTCCGAGCGCCAGCGCCTCGCGGTAGAGAATCTCCTCCTTGACATAGTCCTCGGCCAGCCCTTCCAGTTCCTGCCGGCTCGGCGGGCGCATCCAGGTGCGCTGAAACTGCTCGGCCAGGCGTTGAATCTCGGCCTCGTCGACCAGGATACGGTCGGCCCGCTCGGCGCCGTCGTCGCCGACATAGCCATACAGCAGGAACAGAGCGGCGCCCAGCACCAGGAAGTGGACGAGAGGCTCGCGCACGAGCCGGGGAAACAAATTGCTGTGTTGAATCATGTTTCTTCTTTGTCAAACGCGGCGAGCCTGGCTTCAATTCACCCGGCTCGCCGCCAGGTTATACGGCTTCCCTGCCTTCGTATCCGTCCTGGCCTTTGTGGTTAAAGATTTTGGACTAAGCTTCCGGGTCATACCAGATCGGCGACGTGTAGGCGCGCTCCTGAGTGATCATTTCTGCTTCCTCAGGCATCTCGATACCGAAACGCAGCGCCTCGTAGGCGGTCCAGCGCGGGGTCGGGATCTCGATCACACGCGCATAGTAGAAAGCGCGCTGGCTGGCGTCGAAATGGGGATCGCTCCACACCGTGATCAGCTCAGGGTCACCGATGGTATTGGTCCAGGTGGCCTTTTCGACGTTAACCGTGTTGCCAACCGGGGCCCGGCAGCGGCCGTCCGCGCCGATTGCGCGCCCGTCGGACACCGCCACGTCGTAGACACGCTCCTGCGCCTTGCCGTCAGGTCCGACCCAGCCCTTGACGATCTGGATGCGGTCGAGGTTGCCGCTCATGGCATCCTTGCGCGCCGCCACCAGAAAGGTCGGAGCCTTGCCCATCGGGGCCTTGCCGAGGTCGCCACCCATCGGCACGCCCTTGCTGTAGCCGGCCTCGGCGGGCAGGCGCGTCTGCGCATCCTCGTCGCTGAATTCCCAGCCGCCGAAGAAGCGCACCAGCATGCGCGAACCCGTGGTGGCGTAGGTCTCCTTGCGTGCCATGGCGTCGAAAATCGCCGCGCGCGTGTTCTCGGTCGCCCACACCGCGGCGTAGCCTGAAGAGGCCATCTGGTAGCCCATGATCTTGCCGTGTTCGCCGCCCAGGGTGACATGCATGGCGCGCTCCGGCGACGGCTCCACGCCCGAGTGCTTACCGAAGAAATTGTCTTCCTCCACCGCCGGCAGCGAAGTGTGCGAGTCGGTGCTGCCGATCTGGCCGAACTTGTAGGGGTTCACACCCAGACGCTGCTCGAATTCCAGACCGCGTTTGAGACCCGAGCGGGCATACTCGCCGGGCAGCATGGCGTCGGTCTTGGCCTGGCTCATATCCAGGTTGCCCAGGTCCCATGTCTCGTAGTCGGCGAACTCGTCGTCGGGCGACAGCAGTGGGTGGGCCTCGCCGTCGCCCTTGATCTGGGTGGTCTCGTAGAGCGGCTCCCAGCGCTGACGGCGTTCGGCGTAATCGCGGGTGATGGGCCCGCCGGAGAGGGTTTCGACGTCGAACATCAGGCCATTGCTGAGGTTACCGTTGTGCGGGATGGCGAGGATCTCACCGCCGGTTTTTTCCTCGTAGGTCCTCAGGTACTCCCACAGCTGCTCTGGGTCGGCGCTGTCGGCCAGCGTGAACGGCAGCACCCGGCTCGCCTTGTCGCCGCCATCGCGAAAGATGACCACCCGATGCAGGTTGTTGCCCCGCACCAGCGAGGTCCATTCATAGCCGATCAGGGCGGTAAACTTGCCGGGCTCGTTATAGCGCTCGGCGGCTTCGATCATCTCGTCCCACACCGAGCGCATGAGCTTCGGATCGTTGGTCGGCCAGGGAAACTTGCCCTGCGAGAAAAGGTTGATGATCTCAAGCGCCGCATTGACACCGTCCTGTCCGCCCTCGTTCACCATCTCGTGCCAGCGCCGGCCCTCCTCCTTTCCCATCAGGTAGGGATCGCCCTTGAGCAGCAGGGGAAAGAAACCCATGGCGTCGGAGTGATCGGCAATCACCACGAAATCCA
>WOR8_10001692_pt1 | contig 22147 bp, 20 predicted proteins | sample DeeMarSeWOR38_10_FD_19890 | JGI IMG/M metagenome (IMG submission 19890) | reverse complement strand
ATGTGCATGGAGTAAAGCCCTTCAGAAGAGTCACGATGCCATGTGGTTGAAAACAGCAGATCTGCTGAACTTTATTTTTGGGGTGTCACAATACGTCAGACCCGACGCTTCAGCAATACCTACAATTTCCTGGAAACGTTTTGATGAAACATGAAACCGGGGCTCGACAATCAGCATTTTCCCATCCGGCTTCAGGCATTCAATCATCTGGCGGAAGAATGCGTCGGGCTTCGGGACTTCATGCACCATCCAGAAGGCCAGAATGAAATCTACCGGCGTGTTGATTCCAAGATGGTTCGGCTCACTTTTATGCAGGCGGATGATGCTGGCAAGGCCGGCTTTCTTAGATCGTTTTTGCAGCGCTGCCAGCATCTTCGCCTGGACATCAGCTGCGATGACGCACCCCCCATCGCCGACGATCCTGGCGAGGCCGATGGTAAAGAACCCCATCCCGCAGCCCACATCCAAAACCGTCATCCCTCTGGCGACATATTCGGCCAGTATTTTTTCGGGTTGATGAAAAAGGTATCGCAAACGGTTGTCAAATGTGTATGCAAACCACCATGGACAGATATGCCCACCCATGCAAGGCGTCCTTCCTACCCATACTTCAAATTCGACTGATGGGATTAAATGATTTAACCCTTGAACCATTCAACCCTCTTTGCAGCCAAACGGGTTTATATTGAATCCTGTGAAATCGTTTGTTAAGGTTTTGCAAAATCAAAAGAGTAACGATGGTTGCCGCAAAAATAGTGGCATTTCGTGTTAATCTGCTGCAAAAGGGCTGATTAAATGACTGTTCTTCATATCGGCATCATACTGTTGCTCGGCATTTTCCTCGGATATCTGTTCAAATCGATGTTATCAAAAGCCGAGCAGCAATCTAACATTCCGCTCCCGGCACCCGCGAAGCCATCATCAAAGAGCACGACCCAGCTCTATGATCTGGCTCAGCGCATGATGGGCTTTTTCGAGCAGGCCGCCCATCCCAAGGACCTTCTGGAAAATACCACCTTTCAGCAGGGCGTGCAAATGCTCTCTTCCGGGCAGTATTCAGACGATCAGCTGATTGAATACTATGCCGGCCACAATGTGCCCATCGGCTGCATGGCGCTGGAAGCCCTGAGCCAGCGCACCTTATCCGAATCCACGATCGATCGTATCATATCGCATTTCGGCAGCCGTTATGGCTGGACTCTCTTTTTCGCTTTCCGTCTGCTGGGTACAGCCGACATCAAGCCTGTCGTCGGTCCCGCACTGCTCAAAGCGCCGGAATGGTGGAAAGAAGATCAGCTGATTCTGCAGATTTTAAGAGATTTTATCAACCTGCGTCTGGAAAGCGACGAACGTCCGACCTTCGGCACCCTTATAAAAGATGCCGATTCGCAGCAGTTGAATGCGGTTTCCGACCTGATTGCCGCCCTCGACCATCGCGGGCTTGCACCGCTCAAGGCAGAAATCCGGCAAGCCTCGGAAACACAGGTGGACCGTGAATACCTCAGGGCGGTGGGGCGCCTGTGGGAACCGCTGGAGCCGGACCCCTCAGTGCATGTGAGTGAAGACATGCAATCGATCCTCAATCGGATGGAGCAGTCCGTCACGGGCGACCCCTGTCGGTCGGTCCTTTTGACCGGCGATGCCGGGGTCGGCAAAACGACCCAAATTCGTGCCCTGGCGCAGCAGCTGGCCGAAAAAGGGCTTCTTTTTTTTGAGGCCTCAGCAGCAGATATCATTGCCGGCCAATCGTATTTAGGCGAGCTGGAAAAGCGTCTGCTGGAGATCATTAAGAACCTGGGCCGCCGGCGCGGGGTCATCTGGTTCGTTCCCGGTTTTCACGAGCTGATGTATACCGGCCGCCATCGCTACAATCCGGCCGGTATTCTGGATATGCTCATGCCGTATATCGACAGCGGTGCAATAACCATTGTCGGCGAGGTCCGGCCGGCATCGCTTGAGCAGATCACGCGCGAAAATCCGCGCATTAAAACCACCTTTGACATTATTCATATCGACGCGCTGGATGACCGTCAGACGCTGGTTCTGGCCGATAAATGGGCGGCGCTCCAGACTGTCCGCGACGGCCGGTCGCCGCTGATTGAAAAGGAAACACTGCTGGAAGCCCAGCAGATGGTCAAACAATTTTTGGGGGATAGTGCCGCTCCCGGTAATTTGCTCGATTTTTTAAAGATCACCTGCCAGAGTCTGCTAACCGAAGGGCAACCCGTACGCAGTTTGAGTGTCGATGATCTGTATCGCACCCTGTCTCATATGACCGGCCTGCCGCGGACCATTCTCGACGAACGTGAAGGTCTGGACATCAGCGAACTGCGCACTCTTTTCCGGCAACGCGTTCTGGGGCAAACCGAGGCGGTGGACTGTCTTGTGGAGCGCATCGCCATGATCAAAGCCGGACTGACCGATCCGTTGCGTCCTCTGGGCGTGTTCTTGTTTGCCGGCCCCACCGGCACCGGCAAAACCGAAATCGCCAAAACGCTGGCCGAATTTCTCTTCGGCTCTCCCGAGCGGATGATTCGACTGGACATGAGCGAATTCAAAATCGCCGAATCGGAAGACCGCATTCTGGGAAGTGCTGCCAAGGACGGAATTTCCGGCGCCGGCGCCCTGGTCAATGAAATCCGCAAACAGCCCTTTTCCGTCGTGCTGCTGGACGAATTCGAAAAAGCCCACCCCAACATCTGGGATCTTTTCCTTCAGGTATTTGACGATGGCCGCCTTACCGATCGGCAGGGTAACAGCGCCAATTTTCGTTACGCCATTATCATCCTGACCTCCAACCTGGGGGCCACCATCAAGCCCGGCGACGGCATCGGGTTTAATCCCGACGCCAGCTCTTTTTCCATGCATCAGGTACAGAAGGCCATTGGCAGCACTTTTCGGCGCGAGTTTGTCAACCGTCTGGACCGTGTCGTCGTATTTCTCCCCCTCAGCCGAGCGGTCATGCGTGAGATTCTTTTTAAAGAGCTTGACACTGTACTGGAGCGTCGCGGTTTTCGCAATCGCGAATGGGCGGTGGAGTGGGAAGAATCGGCCATCAACTTTCTTTTGGAGAAAGGCTTTACCAGAGATCTGGGCGCCCGGCCGCTGAAGCGTGCCATTGAACAGTATCTGCTGGCGCCGCTGTCCATCACGATAGTCAATCACCAGCATCCCGAAGGCGACCAATTTTTGTTCGTCCGTTCGGATAACGATCGGATCGAGGTCGAATTTATCGATCCGGATGCCCCGCCAGGCGTTGCTGAGGATTCCGGGGCCCTGCAGCCGGCCGAGGCGGAGACCCTTCTGGCACCCGGTGTCAAAAAAATGATTCTGGCACCGGAAGGGTTAAAAGCCGAAGCCGATCACCTGGAAGAAATTTACACAAATATCAACCAATCGGTGCAATCGCCCGATTGGCATTCTTTAAAGAGGGAAACGTTGCAGCAAATTGCCGATCCTGAATTCTGGCAGAGACCGGACTGCTATACGGTGCTCGGGCAGGCTGAATTCATGGATCGCATTGAGGCCGCGTTTAAAACCGCCGGATCCCTTTTAAGCAGGCTCAAAGGCCCGCGGGAAAAGGCAAAACGGATCTATTCCAGAAAAGTGATTACGCGGTTGGCCGAACAGCTTTACCTGCTGGCCGAAGCCAATCGAAGCCTCAATCAACAGCTTCCCAAAGATGCCTACCTCATGATCGAATCCGGGACAGCTTCCGCCCAGCCGCCGGAAGCCGGGGATCCTTTTATCAAGCAGCTTCAGGAAATGTATCAGCAATGGGGCCACCATCGACGCATGCGCCTGGACCTGCTTCAGGGACTTGAATCGTCTGAATCGGCCGCAGGATCTATTATTTTGGCATTCAGTGGCCTGGGTGCCTATTCCATTTTACAGCCCGAATCCGGTCTGCACGTGCTGGAAATCCCCAAAAAAGGCACTGCTTACGACCGGGTTAGCGTTCGGGTAAAAGTCGTTGGGCAGCCCGAAGTGCCGACAAGCGGCAAAGAAGATCAGTTGCGCCAGGCTAAACGTCTTTTGTCTGCCGATGAACCTGCCAAAGGCGTCGTTGTCCGGCGTTACCGCCGCGAACCCTCTCCGCTGGTTCGCGATGCCGTGCGAAATTACCGCACCGGCCTTATCGATAGAGTTTTGGGGGGCGATTTCGATCTTTTTGGTTAAGAAAAAATACAGTAACATTCCACAGCAAGAAGCAAAGTCGAGGCTTTGTTAATTAGCCCCCAGCCCTGAAAATGAAACCTTTGAACGCAGAACTTTGAACCTTATTAATCCTTGACAAAGGATTGCAGCACCGTGCGCTGCCAGGTCTCGTTGTAGCCGTCTGCTTCGACCGTGCCGCCGGCGCGCTGTTTCTGGGAGTAACTGATGCGCACAAAGTCCCGGAATCTTTTTTCGACCTTTCTGCGCAGCGGTTCGCACAGCTGATCGTACATGACATCATCCACATCGCTGAAGTCAAAGAATATGGCCAGGTTGTTGACGATGCTGTTGAAGGTGTTCTCCGGCACATCCTGATCCTGAACGGCGGCCATCAGCTGATTGGCCACATCCACCAGACCGTGGCGGATGACTTTTTTAATGTGCTGCAGTTGAGCGGCCGACCAGAACATGCGGTTGCGGTCCATGCTCAGCTCGCATTTGTCCTGGCCCATCAAATTGATTCGGCTGACGACGTGCTGCCGCGCGCCTTCGGGGAGCAGCGCATCCATCTGGGTTACGAATATGCCGTCCTGGAACACGGAAACACCACCGCCGGCGGTTTCCAGCGCATGGATATGGTCACCCAGATTTTTGGCGCCCAGCCGCAGGTAGCCTTCGGCGTCATCAAAATTCAGCGGGGCGAGAAAAACCGGGCCGGCGCTTTTAGCGGTGCCGTAAGCCAGCTGCTCGCGGCCGATGGTGGTGGTGTTGCCGTGCTCGTCTTTAAGGCTGACCGGGATCTTCAAAAAGCGAATATTGGTCTTGAGGTATCCGGTAAATTCCAGGCTGCGGCAGTATTTCATTTTTGACGCTTTCAGATGCAGGGTCACCTCGGTGCCCACCGAAAAATCTTCCTCCAGAGCCCTGACGTCGAAATAATCCCGCAGGCCGCTGATGGTGACCGCCAGCCCCGCATAACCGGCTTTGCGCGTTTTGATAACGATTTTTTCGGCCACCAAAAAACTGGACAGAAACCCGATGCCGAACTGGCTGATAAAACCGAAGTCAATTCGGGAGTCCCGGTTAACATTTCTGATCTCGCTCGACTGGTAAAAGGAGATGCCGATGGCCAGAAAATATTTTTCGATCCACTGGCGGGTCATGCCGACACCGTTATCTCGTATCTTGATGACGCTGAGGTCATCGCTGAATTCTATCGAAATGGCCGGCGAGTATGAATCATCAAACAGCCGGCGGTAATTGCAGGCATCCACAGCGTTTTGAATCAACTCGCGCAAAAATACGCGCTTGTCCGAATACAACCGGTTGCCCATAAACAGCTGCAAGCCGGCAGAGGAATCGACACTGAATTTCAGGTCTATGGGTGAGTAGCCCTCGGGTTTGATTTCATAGATTACGTCGGAGTACAAAAAGCGCGGGCGCACCCGCTGATTCATGCGCTCGAGCTCCTGCTGCACGCTGCGCTCATGGTGTTTTAAGGCCCGGTGAACTTCCGGGTCGCTGCACTGAATCCTTAGCCGGATGGTGCCGTTTAAATACGGGTTGGGCCCGAGGTCCGTTACGCTGAAATAATCTGTCAGCTTTTCAGGCGCAAAGCGGTCTTTTTGCTGGAGGTGTTGGTAGATCTGAGCAAGTGTTGCCGCGGCTGTCAGATCCAGCGCTCTGGCCAGCTGAAGGCATGCGGCCAGCAGCGACACGTTGAGCGCCGCACCAGCGATCGCAACCGCCGACGGTTTGCTGCCGTCATCGTTTCCGACCTGCAGGCAGACCCGGGCAATCGTGTCAGCCAGGCTTGCATCTGCAATGCCCAGCTTCTGCCATTCGCTGCGGATCAGCTCGGCGGATCGGGTGTAGAGTGAATCAAGCAGATCAGCTCCCGCCGGCCCGCTGCCGTCCGTCAGGCCGATGTCGATCAGATAGGCCGCCGCATACAGGACAAACAGGTGCCGGGGCTGCCTGCTCAATATATGAATTTGTTCATCATCCAGCAGCCAGTTTTTGAAGCACGCGATCATGTGGTTACCCTGCTCGACCAGATTAAGCGAGCTGCGGGCCTGGATATGGGGCAGGCCTCCAACCGCCGAACGGATGGCCGTCAGGTCCACCTTCAAATCGCGCTCGAGTCTGTCCGCTATGGCATCCATCGCTATTTTTCCTGAAAATGCATTATTTGCTGCAGATGAGGCCGCTAACGCCCGTAATTTATGCTCAAATGGCTGACGGCTTTGCCCAGCGCCTTTCTTAATTTCTTGCTGCCACCTTCACCGGCCAGGAATTTTTCCAGGATCTCCTTTTCCAGATCTGCGCTATCCGTCTTTCCGTCTTTGCTCAGGGTCACCCGGTAAAAATTCTTTTTTTTGCCCGGCTCCACCGCAACCACCTGGACCCGTTTGTCCAGCTTCCGGACTTCTTTACGCAACGTCTCTTCAATCAACTCGACCGTTAATTTTGCCATCTTTTAGTCCCCAATTTTAATGTTTCAGTGTATCCTCAAGGAATTCCGTAAAGCGCTTCCAGGATTTTTTATCCGCAGCCTCCTGGTAGCGGTTTCCACCAAAAACGGTAAATGCATGATCAGCCCCCCCGTAGGTGATCATTTCGTGGTCGACGCCGGCTGCTTCCAGTTCATTGGCCAGATCAGCGAACTGATCCATGGTAATGGCTTTATCTGCTGAGCCGTGCATGACCAGTATTTTCCCCCGGGTTTTGCTGTAATCCTGACCCGGCGGTGTCTTCAGACCCCCGTGGAAAGTGGCAAAGCCTTTCAGATCCGCCCCGGACCGCGCCAGTTCAAGCACAGCCGCCCCGCCGAAGCAATAACCGAAGGCGACCGCATTTTCGATATGAGCGCCTTTTTTTGCGGCCGCATCCAGAGCCCCTCTCATCAAAGTCCGCATCTTTTCTCTGTCCTGATAAAGTTCACCGGTGTGCTGGCGTTTGTCTTTCATTTCGGTGGGCCGCACCCCGGCACCGAATAAATCCAGCGCAAAAACCGTATAACCCAGATCGGAAAGCATTTGGGCGCGTTTGATTTCATAGTCTGTCAGACCATCCCAATCATGAATCAGCAGCACAAAAGGCGCCTTGTCGGAAGGGCTGATGTAATATCCTTCATAAGATTGTCCATTAACCTCATAGATAACCGATGTACCGCCACCGGCGATTGCTACAGTTGAAATCAATAAAAGTAAAAATGCGTATAAGACATATTTCATCATAAACACTCCTTTTTTAAATTTTTTGATCCAACGTTTCGATTTTCGAACGATTAAACCCTGAAGCGCGGACGCCGTTCATCACAGCGAATTGATTTCAAAATAATACACCATCTGAGCTAAGTCGAGCCATCGAGCCGGGTTGTTCAACAAAAAGACCTGTTAAAAAAAGTATACCTGCGATATACTTTTTCCCACAGGTTTCGATCTGTTGGCTTGCTCTATTTTGTGTAACTATCTGTAATTTTATGGTATCATCATCTCCTTGCCTTATGTGTTGATATAGCATAATTTTTGCTTTAATCTGATAGGGGCGGACTCGTGCAGAGCCAAAGCGCGCTGGAATTTTTTTCAGCAGTATCTGCGCAGGAGCTCATATGCAGATATGGAGCCCGGGTTGATTGGTCTTGAGTTGACAAAAGGTTGAATTTAAAGATAAACGCTTCGCTGCTTAAATCACATCTCTAAACTGCAAACTGAAATCGGTGCCGAGCCAGCGCTTTTTCAAGATCAAAATCTGGTAAAGATCCTTCTGCAATGCGCATCCATCTCACTATAATCCTGAATGACTTTTAATAAGTATAACCCCATCCCCGGGTGTTTTCGTCCGCTGAAAACCGGGGAATAGCTGAAAGCAAGAATCTTCACACGGAGTCATTTTATAGAACAGGCATTCACCCGAAATGAAAGGAGACGTTATGCTAAAAAAAAGTAGAAAACCGGAAGAGAACCAGAGCCCTGCCTATGACACAATCACAAAACCCGAAGCGCCGGCTCCGAAACCCGTATCTTCCGCACCAGCCAGGACTGAAAACACCATTATTGGCGAAAACATTTCAATTGAAGGCCACATTCGTGGCAATGAACATCTCGTTATCGAGGGTTCGATGAAAGGTAACGTCCAGATGGAAGGCCATGACTTCAGGGTTGGCTCCAAAGGACGGGTGGAAGGCGAAATCAAGGCCCAGAATGTTAAGATTAGCGGCCAAATGATTGGAAATATCATGACAAACGGCAAAGTTGAAATTACCAAAGAAGCCGACTTTATGGGCGACATCCGGGCAAAAGGCATCTCAATCGAAGACGGTGCTTATTTTAAAGGATCGATCGAGCTTGCCCAGGAGCCTCACAGAAAAACCATGCCGGGCGCAAAATCAACACATCCTGCAGCGGCTTCGCCGGTTAACGCAGGCAAAACCGAAACAGCCAAAAAGGACGTTAAGGAGAATTGATTTTTGGAGATGCCGACGGTACCCGTTTACGATTATTCACATGCTGAGCCCTCACTTTCTGCCTATACCAGCATGATGCTTGAATTGTATATTCAGAACTTGGCCACATTATCGAGTGCCCATGTTCTGGATATGGGACCCGTTTGCAATGAAAATATCGTGTATTTTGCTCAAAGAGTGAGGCGGTTCTACGTGTGTGATTTGTTTTTGCGATTAAACCGCGAGCGGAGCAAAGAATTGGGTTTTGAAAAGGCGCTGGAATATTTGGACTACGCACCCGGTTGTTTCGAAGGAATCAATTTATGGGATTTCATCGACCATCTAAAAGACGATGGCATCAGTCGTCTGGTGAAACGGTGCCATGAATTACTGGTACCCGGGGGGATGATGAGCATTACCAGTTTTGAAAAACAATGGGCGCCGGCGAAAACACATTCTTTTGTCATCAATGATGGCAATCGGATAACATTTCGGCTTCAGGATCACCTTGATTTGCCCCGGTATTACCACAGCAACCGGATCATGACAACCGTACTGTCGGAGTTTCGAACCGTTAAATCATTCATCTATCGTAATGGCGTCAGGGAGTTTTTATGCAAAAATGACTAGGAGACTTCACCTTTCAACAGGAACTGCCTGCTGAGAAAAAGTTGCGATTAATCCGAAACGACTTTATATACCTTGTCGTTTTCTCTGACTTTTTCAGGCACCTTAATGCCGATGCTGTCGCCTTTTTTTGCCTCTGTTATCGATTTATGCTCGATCTGCATCGAGCTTATCCGGCATTCGCAATCGGTCGTGTGTCCCAGAAAATGGAGGGTATCACCCACTGACACGGTGCCATCCGTTATCTCAATTGCCGCCACCGATATTTTGCTAAAATAGTTGGAAACAACGCCAATTAATTTCTCTTCCATGCCTACGCCTCCGCCGTTTATGCCTGGAGAAATTCTTTTAAATCTATAAGTCGCTAAAATAAAGGCCGGCAGTTCTCAGGAACAGAGTAAGTCCATCACCAGATCAGATAGCTCATTGGCTCGAGCGGATGTGAAAGTGAGTCATACTGATGCGTGTTAGAATGGGATATCTCTTCAACTGCTTGAGGCACAAAAATGAAAGTAGAAGTCGGTTCCGAATGGTCTTTCACTTGGGTTTGAGCACTGCCAATTTTGAATACCTAATTACCAGAAAGTTTCTCTCAGCGTCAAGGGATTTTGATCGAAGAGGCCCGAAACACAGGGGTGTCTTTTATGGAAGATTTCTCAAATTTTACCATGTGATTTCGGCTGATGAGGATGCGGGCCCCAAGACATATACGAGTTTAATGGATTCAACGCGCGTTCAAAATTATCCCTATCTAAATGCTGGCCCTGGAAACTAAAGACCCGAAGGGTTTGTGTGTTTCATTATTTTCACTGGTGTCAGGAATATTAATTTCGGGCGCATACTTTGTGTGCTGAAATTGTTCAAAGGTCAAGCCGAAGTGCTCCTCTCTGAATTCGCCCCACAAAAACCGGGCAATTACCCGGGACCCGGCCTGCCATTGATAGGGCTTCTTCTTTCTTTGTTTAGTTTCGGTATATTGTGGTTGGAACTTGAGAACAGGGAAACAAATGCAATTGGACAACCGCAGGAAAGAATTGAAACGAATAAAATTGAATGACGATGCAAAAAGCTTCGGCTTGTCAGAGAAAGTTATAATTTCATGGACGTCCCTCAAAATCGTGACACCTGGCACATAGAGATTTTATTCTGAAACCAGCCGCTTTGCCAGATGATCAATATGCCGGTCATCCGTGCCGCAGCATCCTCCTAAAATCTTCATGCCTAATTCAGCATGAAGGCGGGCCAACGATCGACCGAAAATTCGGGGATCTTCTTCGACCAGCTCCTCGCTATCGTCGAGTTCTTCGGGCTCAAGGGCGGCTGTATTGGCGAATAGCCCTATCACTCTTTTTCTGACAATGGAAGAAGAGTTCTTAGCGTGTAGGATGCCGCTTTTGAAAATAGAGGCATGGGTGCAATTGGACATGTAGGCCAGGGGTTTTGGATGGACCTCGGCATCAATGCGGGAAATGGCATCTTTCAAAGGGGTCCCATCAAGCAACGTGCCTTCAGCGCGAAAAATAAAACTGATGATATAGGGCTTGCCGGTGGCAGCCAGGGCAGCCGCCAGGCCGATTGCCTCCGAGAGAGCCGGCAAAGTGGCAGCCAGCAGAAAGTCCACGCCGGCTTCGGCGAGCCTGCTCGCCTGCCAGGAGTGAAACGTGCGGGCATCTTCTAAAGAAAGGGCTTCGGCCTGATTATACGCATCTCCACGGCAACTCAACAAACCACAGATGACAATTTTATCGGCATAAGCGCCGTAGCTTTTGCGCATTTCATCAAAAAAGCGAAAGTTGTCCGCGTTGACATCCTTTGATTCGTAACCGGCTTTTTTGATTCGTTCGCGGCTTGCCCGCCAGGTCGGGGTGGAAAGGAGCAGGGGAAGATTATACTTGCAGCCAATATCAAGATACTGGCGATAGATTTCTGCAAGCGCGTTACGTCTGCGCTGATCATAGATAAACGCTGAATTGACAATTTCTGGATCAAGTTCAAATTCGCTGTTACGGCGCAACCGCTCGATCACAGCGCCCTCACCCAGGATGAATTTAGCGTTTTCCAAAAATTCAGGAAAGGGAAAAGGCTTCATGCGAGTACCTCCAAAACACCCTGCCGGGCATCTCCATTCATGTTCCACATATTGATCTGAACATCTGCCTTCATTGCAAATCAGAGACGAGTCTTTGATAATCGTCGGAGGCTGACAAGATATCGCGTGCCGCGTCCCTTAAACGATCCACATCTTTTGCCTTAAGCTTAAACGAAGTCGGCAGGTTCATGAGGTGCTGGCGTTCGGCTTCGTCCGGTATCTGATCAAGACTGACTTCAATCAAATAGGCCCTCGCACCGCAGTCATCTTCGGGCGAACTGGAGGCGACCGTTGCTCCTTTGCAGCGCGCGGCGGTGATGGATTTTTGCCAACCCTCTATATCCCGTCGCAGCAAATCCAGTGTGTCAAACGAGTAGCGATCCAGGGGGATGGATGAAATTAACCCGATTGTGTCGATGATTGGTGCTGATTCGCGTTTTTTTGCAAAATGGGGTTGCACTTGACCTCTGGCATTGACGACAATGATCGCCAGTTTATGGGTGTTTTGCAGGCCCAGAGCGTGCATTTGCTCCCGGATATTTTCCCGCTGGGCGTTATAATTGAGGATGAACCGCACTCCCAGGTTATCAGATAGTCCACCATCAAATAAATGTATATAAGCATACTTTTCTGCATCCAGATAGCTACTCAGGATCCGGGCGTTTTGATAGCGGCGCGTTACTGGCTGGTCTTCACGCAGAGATCTGGCGACCCATTCCGGAAGCCGGTAATCACAGGTGCCGGCGTAATTTTTAAGAACAATGGTGGAAAAGGGGCCGGGGACGGCCGCCGATGCGGTTACCGCCCGGGATACCGGATAGGAAGAAAGATCCGCACAAATAGGGGCAAACTGATCGGCAAGAAAGGTAAATTGAGAGCCCAGGGCGATATCCGTGGCGTTAATGGCAATCAGCGGCAGCCGGGGGAGCTGAAAATCACCAAAGGTCTTGCCCTCAAAAAGAATTTCATCAAAATATTCAGCAACAAGGTCGGACCGGTCGTAATACGAGGACGCCAATTTTGACCAGTTCGACGGTGAGATCAGTTCAACAGCCAGCTCTCCTTCGACATCGCGGTTGAGAAATTTGGGTTCGAAGTCCTTTAGAATGCGGTCGCCGAAAAGACCGTAATATGCCGAGGTGAAACTGCCGCCCGAAACCGAGCTGATGACATCAACTTCATCCAAGAGGCGGAGCTTTTTACCGCCCACAACAACCTGCGTATCTGCCAGTGCTTTCAAAACCCCGTACGATAGAGCCGCAGCACGGGTCCCGCCCCCTGAAAAGGTTAGAATCAACAAAAGCTCTTCGGATTTTTGCGACTCCGCCTGATTTCTCAGGTAATAGCGCTCAACGGCTTGAACGGTGGCAATTTGGGTATTGACCGTATAGTGGGCCGTACAGGCCGTCAGGGCCAGGACGGCCATAAGACCCGCGATGATTTTCAATACAGATGTATAAACGATTTTCAAATATCTCATTTAATCATCCGTTTGACAGAGTGCTGCCACAAGAATGGCAAGGCTTGCTTTCGATTTTTCAATGACCTGCTTTTAGGCGTTTCTAAAAGGAAAGGTAGATAAAAACGTATTGCCCCGCGTTGATATCAATGGTCAGGTTGCCGCCCCGTGAGGTTGCATATACAATCCAGGCCGGCCGGTCATCGGAGCCGCACTCCAGATTCGGATACGATTCACCGGTTTTGCCCTGGTACCAGGACAGCAGCATCGGGTCAGCGCACAGTTCCTTTGCTTTTTGCTTTGCCAGATCTTTGGCCTCGGCAAAACCCAGGTCGGGGGTATCGATTTTCAGCGCGATGTGTTCACCCGGATAATCCTCAATCTGCGGTTTGATTATCTCCATTGTTCAAAATTCCGCCATCTGCAATCATAATTTGAACAACGCAGAACCCTGAACCTTTGAACCCGGAACCTGCGTTAATTTATTCAGTCCAGCAACTCCATCAGCTTCCCGCAGCACGGCGGAATGCGATCGCCGGCCTTAAGCCTGACGAACTTATTGCACGTCTGGCAATAACAGGTGCAGTCTTTATCCACATAGACGGCCGGATATTCTTCTTGGCCCTTCTCGCCCTCAACGGCGAAGCTTGCCACGTTATTTTTCTCAGGGACATATTCTCCAACCGGTACAAGTTTCTGATTAAAGCGTGCACAGTCCACCAGCATGCGCCACAAACCTTCTAACATGGTCTTTTCGTAGTCCGCTTCAGGCGTAAATTCCACCAGGGTTTTGCTCAATTCAATCTTCATTTGCATTCCTCCTTGTTTATCATTTAGAGCACAAAAATATAGGGAAGGGGACTTCCACTTGTTGAAATTTCCAATCAATCGACTGGAGATGCACCTTCTGTTTTTCGAACAAACGGCCGGCAGCACGACAGGGAATTCCATATAAGCATATCAGCCTTTTCAAAGTCAATAATTCAGAGCCCAATAATATAAATAGATGATAATGCCCTTTACGGTTCCTTACCTGGAAATCATAAGAACTGCTCTGTGCAATAAATTACAGAATTTCAGGTCGCGCCTTTTTTTCTTACCTTGCCATTTACAGATTGTTGGTTTTTCAACAAAGCACTTGGGCGCTTGGCCGCCTCTGGCGAGTGAGTGGGCCTAAAGCGCATAAAATGCAATTTTAAGATAGACTCTAATACGTTGGTATTAAGAAAATACATCCACAATATTCACGACTTCTTTTCATAATTCACACGTCCGGCAATTCCGCGGTAATCATCATAGCCCGTTGATATCATTGCTTAACTTAAATTTATGGCAGGCTGGCACAGGCTTTGCTTATATCCACCCGGCCACAAGATTTTCGGGTATCTGCGCCGGCATAACCGCTGCTGGTTATGCAGGCGGAAATCCGGAATATCGTAAAGCAGATAAAGAGGAAATCGCAAGCCGGCGCCAATCGCTCATATGGCACATTGCCATACAGTGAGGGCGCACTGTTTAAAGGAGGTATTGACGATCGAACAGAAAAAAGAGCGCAGGGTTCAACAGCGATATGCTGGTTCACAAAATATTTTTTTTGCGACCCGAACCCATTTCTATGAAGGCCAGCTTTATAACTACAGCCGCAACGGTCTCTTCATCAAAACGAAAGAGGATATGCTGGTTGGAGAAGTGGTTACGGTTGTGGACCCGAACCCGGACGGAGAGGATAAAAAACGTCAAGGCCAGATCATATGGAAAAACGGTCAAGGATTCGGCTTGGAGCTGTTTCATTCCCGCGGCGATCAGGAACAACAGGGATAGTCCAAAGACGGCGGTATTGACTCTTCAACGAATTGACTAATTGACCGGAATTACGATTTGAGGACTTTTAGCTTAGCGGTGATCAATTGGTCGTGAGTCAGGCGCAGCAGATTTTGCAGTTTGCCCATCAGATAATGCTCGTGCTCGTCCATTTTCCCGTCAACGTAGACAATTCGCCATAGGGTTTCGATAACTTCAATTTTCTCTTCATTTGAGTAGTTATCATTGATGAGGCTGGCAAATTGCCAGAGGTCCACACTTTTTTCCAGCTCTTTTTGTGCCTCTGTGATCAGGGCGTCGGCGTGTTCCTGGGATAGGCCGTATTTTTCATTTAGGATTGACAGGATGGTTTCCATCTCTGCTTCCGTGAATTCTTCATCGATGCGTGCGATCTCGACAAGCAGGGCGCAGGTGGCAACGCGAATATCGTGTTCAGTGGTTTGGTTGGTATCTTTGGAAACATCGTCCCTGGCCTTTCCAAAGAATTGCTTGATGATATCGAGCATTTGCAAATTCCCTTTGTGAAGGATTTAACCGCAAAACATCGAGCACGGTATTTTCCGGCGCTGGAACCGTCCCACCAGAAGGACATGAGTTCCACACGAACATTACCATGGAATCGGCTGTCGCTCCCGAAAGAAGCCGCCTGTCGGTCCATCGTCTGGCAGAGTCGCCAGCCAGATCGCGGTGTCGGCGCCCTGCGCCGGTGACAGGGGCGCCTCTTCGCCTCCCATCTCGGTACGCACCCATCCCGGGCAAACCGAATTGACCAGAATGTTTGAGCCACGCAGTTCCTTGGCCAACAGGACCGTAATGCCGTTTAACAGCGTCTTCGACAAGCGGTAGGCCGGCGCCCGCACTGCGTCGTATGGGCTGTCCGGCCTGGCTATTTCGGCCAGAGAACCCAGGGTGCTGGCCATATTGACGATTCGTCCGTATTTGTTGGCCTGCATGAGCCGGACGGCGGCCTGGGCAAGTAAAAGGGGACCGAAAGAATTTGTTTCCAGGGTATTTTGAAAAACAACGGGGTCAAGTTGTAGAATGCCCGACTGCGAATCGATCTGAATTCCGGCATTGTTTACCAGAATGTCAAGACGACCGAAGTCATCCTCAATTTTTCCGATAGCCCCTTCTATTGAGGCCGCACGCACCACATTGAGCCTGATGAAATGAACATCCAGCCCCTCCGAATGCAGCTGCTCACAGGCTGCCATACCCCGATCCGGGTCTCTTGCGCCTGCCAGAACGGTTATTTTTTTTTGCGCCAGCTGGCGGGCAATTTCAAATCCGATACCTTTGTTGGCACCGGTAACTAGCGCCACTTTTTCATCCGTTTTACTCATGCTTAATTATCCTTCTGATTTAAATAATTGATAATCTAATTGCCAAAATTATTTTGTCAATTGCTACGCCGTGACGACAAGGTTCCATTTAGAGTCCGCTGCCCTGGCTTTGCATTTATTGTGGGCATTGATCGTTTTGCGGCCTGTTCGCGCTGTATCAACTTGCGGAGGTGCGACCGCAGCGGCAATTTGTAAAGCGATTCTGCGATGATGATCTCCCCCTTGCCATTCGACTTCCTTGCTTTATTTTATTACAAGGGGGTAATAATGTTCAATGCTTTCATAGATTTCATTGGCGCTGTTTGTGCGGTGATGCTTGTCGGGTGTCTGGTTCGATCCTACATGCGCAAGTCCGACGATAAAACTGAAGCCGCTCAGATTGTAATAGAAGACTACATTCAAAAGATAACGCAAACAACCGGCATCAGCGCATATGAAACATTCTGCAAATCAGCCGAGGAATGGCATGTTCCTTCCGATAGAATTAACAAGGATTTCAGTAAATATCTGTCATCCCAGACGATACCCTATTATGTGAAAGACTTTATCAGAAAAAGCCGACCGCATATCGACGAGTTATACACAGGCAAAGGCACGTCTTCCACAGATAAACGACTCTGGTTTTTTTATTCGCTGCTTATCCTTTTGTTCTGGGGCGGGGCCGTATTTATCAGTCTGTATGTCTTTCCGCATCTCTGGCCGGAGGAGTTCCGGGCGACCATTCACATTGGGCCGCCCTAATGTGCCGCTATTCCAAAAGGCTATCCTTCGCTGGTTTTACCCGGCAATCACGTCGTGAATCAGTCCAAAGAAAGTTATAATTTCATGGACGTACCTAAACTTAAACCTTGAATCCTTGAGCCTATGCTGACATTATTCATTTGACGACAACCATCGAAGCACAAAGATTCGTTTCAACCGTCTTAAACAGAGGGGATCAAGATCATGAGGTATGTTCACATTATTGTTAGCTGTCTGCTTGGCATGATGCTTTGTTCGGCAGCCGTGGCCGGCGATTTTCAACAGAGTATCCATGGTATGAAATGGGGTAGCACCGTAGCGGAAAATGCCGGTCTGTCAAAGGTGCATGAGGCGAACCGGGCCGTATACTGCGCCAAACCGAACACGCGTTACCAGATATCCGACCAGCCGGTTGCAGGCGTTTTTTATGGCTTTTACAATGACAAATTCTTCGCTGTTTTTGTTAAGATGCACACGCCCGCCCAGTTTGATGAACTAAAGAAAGCATTTGACGCCCAGTATGGTGTCGCCAAAAGTTCTTTTAATTCTCAAACAAAGCAGCGGGTGTATCGCTGGAAAGACGGCGATGTGAAGATCAAGTTAAAAAAGATCGAAGCCACAGGACAATTCAAGCTGGCATTTTATTATGCGCCGCTTTCAACCCAGCTCAATGAAGAGCGGCTCGAAGACATACCGCCTGAAATATATAAACTGTCTACTTCTCAAGAGGGCGAATCAACAAAATCAGCACCTCTGCTGGCCGAATAAATAGAATCTTTAAATAAGCATGTCTTGATGTAAACATTGTTTCTGCTGACCGTGTTTTTACGCTTGCCCGGCGAAGTGTCTGCCAAGCCGGAAACCCGCTTTATTACTAAAATTGATTTAACGGCATTTTGCAGCTGACACTCAATCGTAGGTTAAATCGCAATGGACTTCACATATATTGTCATCGGGTGCGGGGTGATGGGCAGCGCGGCCGCCATGCATCTGGCGGCATCATCGAAAGGGGTGGTTTTGATCGGCCCGTCAGAGGCTTTGGCCGAAACGGATGCTGCCATTCCGAAAGCAAGTCACCACGATGAGGGGCGCATCACGCGGATGCTGGACGCAGATATTTTCTGGAGCCATATGGCCAGAAGATCGATTGATCGATACCGCCAGCTCGAACAGGCCGCGGGCATCCGATTTTTCAATGAATGCGGCTTTCTGTGGCTCGACAATGACGCGGCGCGCATTGAACAAATTACGCTTCTGGCAGCAGATGATGCCATAACCGTAGAGCGCCTTTCCGATGCGCAGACAATACAAAGATATCCATATCTTTCAGGGGATGGGATTTCCGCAGCCCTGTATCAGTCGCACAACTCAGGAACACTCAACCCGCGGGCCTACGTTCGAGCCATGGCTGCCCGTGCACAGGCAGCCGGGGGCCGGTATTTTAACGATTATGTGATCAATCTGAGTATCACATCCGGAGGCGTTGAACTCCAAACACGCGCCAATCAGTCTTTGCGGGCCGCCAAAATACTGCTTACCACCGGAGCTTACGGTGCGGTCGACCGTCTCATTTCGCAGCAGCTACCGCTTCGTGCACGTAAAACCGGCGTCGTTTTAATACAGGTGCCCAAACAAACTGTGGCACATGATTTCGCCGGCATGCCGAGCATTATTTCACGGCCGCCCAAGAAGCGACCCAATACCTATTTACTCCCGCCATTGAAGTACCCGGATGGAAACTACTACCTGAAAATCGGGATTGCCGAGCCGGGCCCGACACTGAACACTGCCGAAGCTCTCAATCACTGGTTCCGTCACGGCGCGGACACTGATGTTGCCGCTATTCTGCTCGACGAGCTCAGGCGCATAATGCCGAACTTAGACCTGTCTGCATGGACGTATCTGCCCTGCGCAACCTGCCACACCCCGGATGCAAGGCCGATTATCGACCTGATAGAGGACGGCAGAATCGGGCTGCTTTTAGGCGGCAATGGTTACGCAGCAAAATCCGGTGATGCCCTCGGCGAGCTGGGGGCTGCATTGATGCATGCTGGTGGGTGGCCCGGGCCTTTATCCAAAGGAGATCTGTCGCTGGCCAGATTTAACACCGCCTAAACTTTGAGGGGGGCGCCAAAAGAATTGCATTCGGTCTGCCCGATAAGAGAGTTATAATTTCATGGACGTCCCGCTTTTTACACTACGGCAGGCACGCGCTGAGCGCTGAAATGGCCTCCATAATGGGGATCTGATAATCATCCTGACAAAGATCGATGGCGGCCGGCAAAATTTCATCTAAAAGCATTTCAGCTGTAATACCTTCCAGGCCGAACAATTCACTTGCCAGCTCTGCGCCTAACTCAGCCAGGGCCTTTGCGTCCATCGGCGCGGGCAGCATGAGGGCCATGGCATAACGGTTAACCAATTGACGAAACGTCAATTCGGCTGTTGCCAATGTCAGCCAGTCGGTCCTTCTTTGCCACCATCGCCAGACATAGACGCGCATCAGAAGGCTTCGGTCCTGCCAGGAGCGAAATAAGTTGGCAAAGAACAGCTTTCCCGGAAGCGTTGAATCATCTTTCTTTAGCAATAAATCTATGGTTGCTTCAATCACGTAATGGGCAAAATCAATATCGATGAATTTTGAATAAGTGTCTGAAAGTTCTTCGGCCTTTTCGATGACGTATCCCGGGGCGCTTGGATCGCTATCAGAGCTGCGCGTATACTTAATGTGCGCAAAATAGTCCGCACCTGGAAGCGCTGAATTTTGGCCGTGGGTCAGCCAGCCCCGGGCAAAAGCCATTTGAGTGGATCCCCAGGCAAATTCTCTGAGATCGATATAATCCTCGTCTTCGTGAGTATCTTCAAATGAAGTCGGCCAGGCTGCAGGTTCAGCAACATATAGAGCGATATCCGGCGCGATGCTGCCGTAATAGTAGTCAACTTTAGGACCGCAGTGCGGGCAGGCATGTTCGGCAATATAAATATGAGCGAGCGGATTAAAGGCTTGGCCGGAGGCAGGCACCATGCACAGGGCAATGATCATTAAAAAGCTTCCTGACTTTATAACCCTTTTCATTTTTTACCTCCTTTCTTTATGTCAGAACCACCTGTTTTCACGCTGAAAAATGGTGTGTTCGGGATATCAAGCCAACATTTCTTCCGGACAATATCAAATATGGGTGATGGCCTTTGGAAACGTTCAGCAATTAGAAATTCAGCGTCGCTGCCGATTAAAAGAATACCGCTTTGGAAGCCTGATCGGAAGGATGGTCTGCTTTAGACGAGGTGGAGGTCCGTTAAAAGCCGGAATCGGAGATTTAATCAACCGTTCAGGGTATAGAAGGTGAGCGTCGCTTGCCGCTGAGAGTGAACATTCGAAGCAGTAGAAGCCTGATCAATTTCAAAAGTCTGATTGCCAAAAAAAATGTCTATTCGTCAAGCAGTCTGGATCCTGAAACCTGCCTGCCACGGCCAAGCTTGCCAGAGCGAAGTCGGGAATCCTGGACCCATAATCCAATAAAAAGATACGCATAAAATCAAGCCTTTCCCATTATTTACAATTTATGATTTGACACTTTTCTGAATCCCACGCCCGCCATGCGAGCAAGGCGAGGCGGGCGGGTGCGGAATCTGTGGTTAGCTTTGAGCTATCAGCTATGCCTGTCCACCGTAGCCTCATAGGCGAAGGTGGGAGCCATGAGCTGGCGCCATTGGCTCCCTACCCGGCACCTAAACGCTTGACAGCTTTTTTATGTTTAATGTAATGAAGTTTTTCAAAGGAGAAATAGTTTGGCACCTTCTGAAATTTCCGAACAGACTCAAAGTTTCATAAAAAGCCTCGGTTTTCCCAAACTTCGCATCCATCACGCCATCAATCATTTTGATTTTACCAAACCGGACCGCCGAACGCTTGTTATCGGCCCCATGGGATCGGGCAAGTCCGAATTTTCGGCGCGTATTTACCGCGACTCTCAGGTTGCGATAACAAAATCGGAAAAAGTCCAAAAACTGACCACCAGCGGAAATGTCGACCGCCGCAATGTATTTTATATCCGTTCAAAAATTGACGACAAGAGGTTCAAGGAATATCCGCCCAATTCCATCGCCTACCGGGGCGGCTATGTGGTGCCGGGTACCAATTTTGCGAGTATTGAGAATTCTTTTGAGCTCGAAGAGGTGCTCGCGAACCACCCCACGGTGGGGACATGGATCATCGATGAGGCTGAGTTCTTCGATGAGCGGATCGCTTATGTGATTTCCAGATATGCCCGGCAGCACAGCTTCAATTTCATTTTTCCGATGCTGATTCTGAATTTCCGTAAAGATATCTTCAACCGCACAGCCAGGCTTATCATGGAAGAATCAACCGATGTGTTTCCCCTCACCGCCTACTGCGACCACCCGGACTGCATTGCAGATTCTTATTACACTTACCGCTACTACGAAGTCGATGGCGCTGAATGCCCGGCACTTTACTTTGATCCGCTGATTATCGTCGGTGGAGACAAGCGAACGGGCGACTCAAAAATACCGAACTATTCGACCCGTTGCGATCAGCACCACTACCTTCCGGGAAAAGAATATACCTTTATGATCCTCAAACCGCTCGGCGAGCAAGCCTACGGTGGAAATATAAAACCGCTGTTAAATGAGCTCAGAATGCTTAACAACGATATCGAGCAATCCAAGCTTTACAAGCATTTCATGCGGAAGTACGTGGAAACAGCCGATCCAAATCCGATTATGATAAATGCGTTGAGCGTGAGCTGTATCGCCGAAAAAGCGCTGCTCTACATTTTTTCCGAAGAAAACATCATCAGCTCAGAACAGATGAAGCATCTGGTGCGGGAGATCAAAGGTGATGAAAACTATATTAATGAACGCCTTATGGAGAATCGCAAGATTCAGATCACCGACTTCGCAGACTAAATTCAAGAACAGGTTAAACAGTCAAATGGCCCCATTCAAATTCGCTTCGCTGTGTTTCTTCGAAACAATTTAACAGGGTAAATCGATTCGTTAAATTGTAGTAGCCAAAATTTAATCTGAATATAATTTATTTTGAACTTCTCATCAAATCAGGAACCGACTAAATTTCAAAACCTATTTTTCAGCATATTGAAAGTTTTACCCTTGCCGTGATACCATCTACGTACCTGCATTTCTGGTCAATTTGTGATATTTTTGGATAGCACAGATTTTTTGAAGTGTAAATTATTTCAATTATTCTCAATAAATCACCAGATCGCAATAAAAAAGAGAGCCACAAAATATAGCGATTTTTTTTCTTTAACAAATTAGGATTGATGATTTGAATGCGCAGCCATGGGTTAAGATTCTCTAATATTTGGCAAATGATCAGCAAGAGATTTTCTCTCAGGTACTAGAATCGATGATATTGAATCAAATTACAGTAATCGTAAAAAATCGGATTTATATAAAGAAATTTAAACAAAAGGAGT
>WOR8_10001690_pt1 | contig 22170 bp, 21 predicted proteins | sample DeeMarSeWOR38_10_FD_19890 | JGI IMG/M metagenome (IMG submission 19890) | reverse complement strand
CGCTTGAACTTTCCGGGGAGCTGCGGGCCGCCAAAGCCCGCGAAAAATTGCCGCTGATCGGGGTCGAAGAATTTGCTTATGATGAGAAGGAGTCGGCAGCGCTTTTTGTGACCCTGTGCCGGCTGGCCCAAGAGGCCAATCCAACACTGGCGGCCACAGCAGGCACCATCTTAACGGCCGTGGAAGCGACACTGAAGCCGGCAGCGCTTTTTGAGGGACTTCTCACCGGCAATGAAGCATTATTTGAAAACAGAGCCGATGACCTGGAGATCGAAAAGCCGGTGCTGGGCTTTTTTACGTACAACAGCTTGAAACCTTCCCTGTGTGCCTGTGCCGACCAGCTGGCGGTCTATCTGGATTCCCAAGAGCCCTGGCTGCAGGGCTATTGCCCGGTTTGCGGCAACGCTCCCATCCTCTCCATCCTCGAGGAGGAAGGGCGGCGCAAACTGGTTTGCGGTTTCTGCTGGCAGTCATGGTCGGCCAAGAGGGTCTATTGTCCCTATTGTGACAGTTCCCAGAATAAGGAGCTGCATTATTTTTACAGCGAGCAGGAAAAAGACAGCCGGGTCGATTTGTGTGATCATTGTAAAAAATATATTAAAACCATAGACTCAAGAAAAGTAGACCGGTTGATCTATCCGCCCCTGGAACACATCGCAACCATGCACCTTGACATGAAAGCGCAGGAGATGGGATTCAATCCCGGGATCCGTCTCTTTATGCAGGTATAACGACGGTAGACGGTCATAGGCAGAGGGTATGAGATTTATTCTGTAAGGCCTGACAAGAGACAACGACAGATTGCAAGTCGTCCGTTATTGGTTATTATTTATTAGAGAAATACTGACTGACAGAAAATCTTAATTCTATAATTGCTTTTTAAATGATAGATCCAAATCAACGCTCAATCTATTTGATACCCCTGACAGTATTGGTCTTATTGGTCTTATTTATCCTGCTCGTCCTATCGCCGGCCTATTCACCAGCGACGAGTGTGCCGGCAACACCGGGTGATGTCGTCAGGATCCGGACAGCCTGGTCGGCGGATCGCGGGCGTCCCGGGGATACAATCATCCTGGCAATCGTTGCCGACATCAAGAAAGGGTATCACATCAACGCCGATGCCCGGCAGATTCATCCGTCAGAAGATTTCAAACCTTTCCCTACCCGGGTAACGATTGCCGCGGCCGGTGACGAAATTACCGCCGAATCTCCCCGCTACCCCCAGGCAGTCCCGATCAAGGCAGCGTATGCCGCCGGGGATCTGATGTCCTTTGAAGGGCAAACCGTCATCTATCTGCCGGTCAAGCTGGCCGACACGCTAGCACCCGGAAACCAGGGGTTCAAGCTGGTATTTGAATACCAGGCCTGCTCGGACACCTACTGCCTGTTTCCGGCCAAGATCAATTTTGAAGAATCCCTCGAAGTTGTCGAATCTGGAGCCGGCGTGTCACCAATAAACCGGGAGTTGTTTGCCGGGTTCGCGCAGGGACCGACGGCCACCGACTCCCGGCAAGTCAATTTCGACCTGTTCGGCCTGGCCTTTGCGATAGATGCGTCGTCGGGACTCGGCATGATCCTGTTGCTGCTCACCGCCGCGCTCGGCGGTTTGCTGCTCAACTTTACCCCCTGTGTGTTGCCGTTGATTCCCATTAAGATCATCAGCCTGTCCCATGTGGCCCAGGACCGCAAACAGTGCTTCATGCTGGGGCTGGCGATGTTTGCGGGCGTTTTGGCGTTCTGGCTCGTCATCGGGATTCTGATCGCCCTCGTCAGCGATTTCAGCGCCACCAATCAGCTTTTTCAATATCCGGCCTTTACGATTCTGGTAGGTATCGTTATCGGAAGTATGGCCGCCGGTATGTTCGGCTTTTTTAACGTTCGCCTGCCCAATTTTATCTATATGATCAACCCGGAGCAGGATACCCTCAGGGGCTCTTTCGGTCTGGGTATCCTGGCGGCCATTTTGTCCACCCCCTGCACGGCGCCGTTTATGGGCGCTGCGGCTGCCTGGGCGGCAACCCAGCCCCCGGCGAGCACGCTGGCAACTTTTGCAGCCATCGGAACCGGCATGGCCCTGCCCTATCTGGTGCTGTCGGCCAGACCGGCCTGGGTCGAGAAAATGCCGAAAAGCGGGCCGGCCAGCAATCTGATCAAGCAGATCATGGGCTTGTTCATGCTGGCGGCAGCCGTGTACTTCATAGGCGTCGGTGTCGCCGCGCTTTTGGTGGATCCGCCCAATCCAACAACAAAAATATACTGGTGGCCGGTTATGTTGTGTTGCGCGGCTGCCGGCGGGTGGCTGGCCTATCGCACGCTTCTGATAACGGCCAGAGCAACGCTGAGGTTAATTTATGCCGGTCTCGGGGGGTTGCTCATCGCCGCTTCGGTGTGGGGCGCCGTGCAACTGACCGACCGGGGCCCGATTGACTGGGTATATTACACCCCGGAACGATTTGCACAAGCCTCCGGCGAAAACAGGGTCATCGCGATGGTTTTTACCGCGGAATGGTGCCTGAACTGCAAGGTATTGGAGCAGGGGGTATTTAAAGACCCCAGGGTTGCGGCTCTTTTTGCGAGCGACGGCGTCGTGCCGATGAAGGTGGACATTACCGGCAATAATCCGGCGGGGAAGGCCAAGCTCAAGGAAGTTGGAACGCTGACAATCCCGCTGCTGGTCATCTTTTCGCCATCCGGCCAAGAGGTTTTCAAAAGTGATTTCTACACCGCCGATCAAGTAATTGAAGCTTTAACCAAGGCCTTGGGCAAATCCTGAGTGAATGGTAAAAGCTGGAGGGCAGAAGGTAGAAGATCAGAGGTGCATGGCTCACGCCGTAAGGCATAAAGTTGGGTGCAGGGCACGAGGCGAAGGGCGCAAGGTAGAACAATAAATAGGCTTTCATCCCATAGCCTTGTGCCGTGTGCCTTACAGCGTGTGCCCTTTATGATAATAGATAGGATCCCACCATTCGACATTCGTCATTCGGTTATTCCTTGTGCTCGTAGACATGCACATCGCGCTGCGGAAATGGAATGCTGATACCTTCGGCGTCAAACTGCTTCTTCACCTTTTCGGTGGTATCAAAATAAAATGACCAGTAATCGCCGGCCGATGTCCAGGCCCGGGCGGTGAAATTCACACTGCTGTCGCCCAGTTCCGAAACCGCCACCATCGGAGCCGGATCCTTCAAAACGCGCTCATCCTCGTTGATAATACGCTCGATCACCTGGCGGGCCTTGTCGATATCATCATCGTAACCGATGCCGAACACAAAATCCACCCGCCGGGTGCCCTTCATGGTGTAGTTGGTAATGTTGTCGCCCATCAATTTGGCATTGGGCACGATTATGGTTTTATTGTCCGGGGTTTTGAGCTGGGTGGTGAAGATCTGAATCTTTTCGACCACACCGGCCACTCCGGCACCTTCGATAAAATCCTCGGCTTTAAAAGGCTTGAAGATGATCATCAGGACACCGGCGGCAAAATTGGCCAGTGATCCCTGCAACGCCAATCCAATCGCCAGGCCGGCGGCACCGACCACTGCGATAAAGGAGGCGGTTTGTATTCCCAGCTGATTCAATGCAGCGATAACGACAAAGACCAGCAGGGCCACATAGCTCAAATTCCCCACAAACGAGACCAGCGTCGGATCCGTATTGCTTTTCCGCATTACGCGCTTGATAAGGTTTGAAATCCCCCTGGCCACCCAGCGCCCGATAATCAGGATGACGATAGCGGCAACGACTTTCATTCCGTAAACGGTCAGGTATTCGTAGACTATATCCAAGTAGTTAGACACTTCCATTTTAATGACCTCCTTTGCTTAAATGCTCATCAGAATCAATCTCAAAGTGCAGAGCAGCGCTTTTCTTCTATGGTGGTGGTTTAAATAGTTCGACAGGTGCGGACGGGGTGGTGTTCGACCCGAAAGTACTTCAGTTACGGGAAAGATAATTCAACAATAGATAAAAGCAAGCAAGCCGATAAGAAAATAAGTTTGCGAATGTACAATGATAGGCTACTCGGGATGAACCGTTAGTGTCAGGAAGCGATTATTTCTAAATACCTTGGCCTTCAGGGACTGTTTACTTTTTTCAAAGCTTTTTCGGAAAAAGCGTAAATCCTCTACGATCTGCCCTGCGATTTCGACAATGATGTCCCCTGTCATCAGTCCGTCTACTTCGGCCTGACTTCCCTTGCGAATAGCGGAAACCATCACCCCCGTCTTTGATTCCAACCGGAGGTATTGGGCCAGATCCGGCGTAAGCTCTTGCAGCGAAAGGCCGTAGGATTCTTCCACTTCGTCCCGCGATTCCAGCGGCAAGGACATTTTTTCGAACAGGTCCCGGGACACGAAAACCGGGGCGTCGAATTTCAAGGCCATGACAAGGGCATCGCTGGGCCTGGCATCGATTTCGATCAGGTTGTCCCCCCGTTGCAATACGACCGTTGCATAGTAAATGTTCTCCCGGGTGTGGGTGACGACAACCCGGTAAACCCCCCCCTCGGTTTTCAGAATAATTTTTTCCAGCAGATCGTGCGTCAGCGGGCGTTGATGTTTGACGCCTTCGAGTTCCGAATAAATGGCACGGGCCTCGGGAAGACCTATCCATATAAATAGAGCCCGCGTTTCTTCCGGATCAGCCAGTGTTACCACGGGTTGCCGGCTCGCCGGATCGACTACCAGCTGGTGGATGTTCACTCTGATAAGCTCCCTGCGCTCATTACCCGGCTGAGCCGACGGGTTGTCGGCCGATTGGGCCGCGCAGCAGCTTGCGGCCAGCAGCCAGAAGCTCATCATGAGGAACAGCTTATTTCTTATCTTTAATGGCATTGGTGATTTTATTGCGGGCATTGAAATGGAACCAGCTATCAGTTGGCCGTTGCGGGTGATCAGTGGAAGATGAATTATGCCCACCTGAACGTTAACGCCCAAGGAGGCTTTTAACCTTGCTATCCAGATACTTCTCAGGCCTTCGGCCGGGTATCCGTTCGACAACTCTCCCCTGCTTGACCACCAGCAGCAATGGTATCCTTGTCAGGTTGAATCGATCGATAGCCTTCTCGCCGAACCAGTAGACCGGAAAGTCGATTTTCAGTTTACTGACGACCGGCTGAATTGCCACGGCGCCCTCTAGATCGATGCTGATACCGATCACATTGAGGCCTTGATCCCTGTATTTGCGATACAAATTATTCAAGGCCGGCAATTCGTCGATGCACGGCGCGCACCATGCCGCCATAAAGCTGACAATCAGGGCCCCTTGCTCCTGGTTGATCATTTCGTCCAGGTCCGCTTCCTCGATCGGCCGCACGGTAACCTCAGATCGGGCCGGTGAAACATTAATCAACAGAAAGCATATTGAGATAAGTGAAGCAAAAAAGAAGCTTATGGATGCGGAAATGGAAATTCCCGAGGGCCTGATTTTCATCTATTCCACCTTCCGCAATTCTGATAATCCAATATCATGTCATCTGCAACCCGCAACGCGTAACCCGCAACCGCAACGCCTATTTATTCATCTTTTCCAAATTAATCGCACAGGTTTCCAGATCGGGTCGCTTGTTGATGTCGTTTACCTGAATATCCCGAATAATGCCCTTTTTATCAATAAATATCAGCGCCCGCTCAGACACGCCATCGGAGCGCAACACCCCATAGCGGTCGGCGACCGCTCCGTGGGGCCAAAAATCGGACAGCACCGGAAACCACAGCTTGCCCATCTGCTTGGTCCAGGCATAAAGCGTCGGGATATTGTCCACGGTGATTCCCAGCAGAACCGCATCGTGTTCGCCGAACATTTCTCTGGCGATGTTGTAACCCGGCCACTGATCGGAGCAAACCGGTGTCCAGGCTGCCGGCACAAAGGATATCACGACATTTTTTTTCCCACGAAATTGACTGAGGCTGATTTTTTCCCCGCTAACAGACGGCAGCGTAAAGTCGGGCGCGGGTTCACCGATACTGACTTTGAGCTCGCTGTCTATGGGCTTTAACTGCCCCGGATTGTATATGTTGTCCTTATAGGCGGCCGACGCACCAAAAGCAGGCGCTATCAATATGATTCCGATAAGACCTGCTGTGAAACCTATTATCATTGATGATTTCATAGCTTTTCACCTCCAGCGGCAAATGACAAATGACCATTGACTCATGAATAATTGTGTGAGTCGCTGCGCTCCGTCTTTATGAAAAGCAGGTTAAACCGAACCTCACAACTCGTAACCCGCAACGCGCAGCCCTCAACCCCTCCGGGGCCGCTTCCAGCCCGTAGGCTTACAGGCCGGAGGATAAGCCCCTAGGGGCCGGAGATCGCACCACGATCACCTCAGTCCGGATTCTTTTAGAAGTTTTTGCAGCAGGGCGTCGGCGTTTGCGGCGCCGCCGAGCCTGGAATAATAGACCCGGTGGCTGCCGTCCGATAAAATTCTGACACCGATGAAGTAAGGAGTGCGGACTTCGCCCAGCTTTTTATGGATCACAAAATCACCATCCGGAAAAAGCGGAAACGGGATATTATAGGTCTTTTTAAAGTGTTGGACTTCGAAAGCCGAGTTCCCGACACCGATACCGATCAGTTTGACCCTGCCCTTCAGCTTGGCGTCAGCTTGGATGTTGCGAAACATCTCATTTACAGAAGGAGCCTCCTTCTGGCAGAACGGTCAATACATGCTGAATATTTCGATCAGAACGACGTCGGCTTTTATCTCCGGTATCGTAAAGGTTTCGCTCCCGCCGATTCCCAAATATTTTTGGTATTCCGCGTCCTGCGGGACGGCCAAATCAATCGCCGGCAAAACACCGCCTTCAGCCGGGGGTTTGATATCGGCCCTGACCAATCCGGGAAACAACAAAATGCCCACAATTCCTGCCATCAAGAATTTTCCAATGATTTTCATATGCCGGGTCTCCTATTCATTAGCAAAGCAAGAGGGAGTCAAACAGCGCTGGCGTTAGGTACCGTCATCCAGGTGAAATGAGAAAGACGACGACCGATCATTGCAACAGCATTCGAAGACGGGCAGCAAGCAACCAGAATTGAGCTTTTGAGCAGCAGGCGATAACGGCGCTTATTTTGCTGAACGGCAAGTAACGCTTTTGGCGACGTTCAACTCATCAACCAATGTTGACCGGTGTCACTTAATATAGGCCAATATCGGTGGCGGGTCAAATATTAATTGGTTGTTTCCAAATCCGCCTGAGGCGGATTACAACCGCAACGTTTAAAACTCTGACGTGCTATTGGCTTCCCCCGCCCATAAGCGCGGGGAAATCCAATCCATCCGCTTTGCGAGTGGTCGTGGACGCCAACCTGACGGCAATGGACGGCGCACCCGGTGACGGTTCTCCAAGGATGAAAAAATTGCTTTAAAAGGGCGCTTATCTCTGGTAACGTGCGAAGCGCATCCGAAAAACAGGTGCCCCACGCATAATTTTGCATCAACCAGCGGTCGTTTGAGCCCGGGAGATCGGATCGCGATAATAGACCAATCGATAATGTCATCAGAAGCGGAGGAAGCGCATCTATGAAACGTCTGGGAATCGGAGTGACGATTTTAGCGGTGGTAATGATGGTATCTTCTGTATCGGTTTCCGCCTCGGACAAGACGACCACCCACCAGCCAACCCTTCACCTGGCATCTGCGGGTCAGGCATCCGACACTGCCGCTGCCAATTCAGCCGCCCACGGGAACGAAAGCGGGGAGGCGGACCATGCCGGATCCGGCCAGGGGCATCCGAATCTCGGTCCGGCGCTGCCCCTGTGGAGCTGCATTCCGTTTGCCTGTATGCTGCTGTCCATCGCTCTCTGGCCGCTGCTGATGCCCGATTTCTGGCATCACAATTTCGGTAAAATTTCCGGTTTCTGGGCCGCCACTCTGGCCATACCCTTTTTGATCGCTTTCAAGGGCGACGCCCTTTATGAAATTCTTCATATCATTCTGGCAGATTATGTGCCTTTTATTATCCTGTTATGGTCACTGTACACGGTTTCCGGAGGCATTTTGCTGCGCGGTACCCTGAGGGGGACGCCTGTCGTCAATGTTGTCATGCTCATCATCGGCACCATTCTGGCTTCCTGGATGGGCACCACCGGGGCGGCCATGCTGTTGATCCGCCCCTTTTTGCGCGCCAACAATTATCGCAAGAACAGAACCTTTATGGTGGTCTTTTTCATATTTCTGGTTGCCAACGTCGGTGGATCGCTGACCCCCCTGGGCGATCCGCCGCTATTTTTAGGGTTTTTGCACGGGGTATCTTTCTTCTGGACCTTCAAGATTCTGCCCCACATGGCGACGGTTGCCGTTATCCTGCTGGTCATCTACTTTCTCTTGGACACCTATTATTACCGCAAAGAGGGCGTGACAGCCCCTGAAGAGGACGGCGTCAAACAGCCTTTAAAGCTGGAGGGTTTGCACAATTTTATCTTTCTGGCGGGTATCGTCGGTTCCGTCTTGATGAGCGGCATGGTGGAATGGGGCGAGTTGAACACATTCGGGGTGCACCGGGCGGTGCAGGACTGGGTGCGCGACGGGCTGCTGATCATGATGGGGGCTCTGTCACTGGTGACCACCTCCGTTAGTCTGCGCGAGGACAATGATTTTACATGGTTTCCCATCATAGAGGTGGCCTATCTTTTTATCGGCATCTTCATCACCATGATCCCCTGTTTGCTCATCTTGAAGGCGGGTCCCGATGGCGCCCTGGCATTTCTGGTCAACGGTGTCACCCAGCCGGCCCATTACTTCTGGGTGACCGGCGGCCTCTCGGCCTTTCTCGACAATGCGCCCACTTACCTGACCTTTTTTAACACGGCCCTGGGCGGCTTTTATGCCGGCATGCCCGAGGCCAGCTCGGTACCGTTGCTGATGACGGAAAATGCCGTCTACCTGAAGGCCATCTCGGCGGGCGCGGTGTTTTTCGGGGCCTGCAGCTACATCGGCAATGCACCGAACTTTATGGTCCGGTCCATTTCGGAAGAAGCCGGAACGCCAATGCCCAGCTTCTTCGGCTATATATTGAAATATTCACTGATCTATTTAATCCCGACCTTTGTGGTGATTACAGCGGTTTTCTTTTGGTAAACCGCTGGAAGGACGAATGTCGAATTTAAGGAATCCAATCATTTTTAATTTATTTTGGTCACAACCGCGGCAGCAAAAAGTCAATCGCATTTAATGGGCAATAATCAATCAATGGGCAGAGCGAAGCGATACAATAATTCGACATTCGTCATTCGACATTCATGGGGGCTCGGTTATGGTTATTAGCGAACTGCTAAAATCCAACATTGCTATCGTCGGCGGCGGTAGATTCTGCAAAAACCTTATTGAGCTGCTCTCCGGCGACGATTTTAAGGATCAAGGTTTATCCATCCTGGGTGTCGCGGATGTCAATGACCGGGCGGAGGGATTGATATATGCCGCTCAGATGGGGATATTCACCACCAGGAATTTTAAAGATCTTTACCAATTGAAAAATTTGCAATTGATAATGGAAATCACCGGCGATGCCGGGCTGGCCGGCGTGTTGAACCAGACCAAACCCGATGGCATCCAAATAATCGACCATGTGGATTCGAGGACGATATGGACCTCGCTTCAGGTGGAGCAGGCAAAACGAAAAGCCTTTAAAGCCTTGCGTCAACACCATTATGGTGTCGAAAATATCGACAACCTGTTTGAACAATTTGCCGACCGTCTGGGTGAAGTGATAACCGAAAGAAGCAACCGCTACGTGGAAATCGAGCGGGAACTGATCGAGAGTGAAGAAGCCCTGTCACAGATCATCGAAGGCAGCACCATACCGACTTTTGTAATCAACAAAGATCACGTGGTCACCCACTGGAATAAGGCCATGGAGAATCTCACCGGTGAAAAGGCCGAAACCATGGTGGGCACCACCCGGCAATCAACGCCCTTCTGGGGAGAAGAGCGCCCCACCATGGCGGACGTCATCCTGGACCAGATCGGCAAAGATGAAATCAAAAAATTATACGGTGAAAAATGGCGCAAGTCGGTACTGATCGAAGAGGCCTACGAGGCTGAAGTTTTTTTCCCGCGTTTGGGTGAAAACGGGAAATGGTGCTGGTTCACCGCCGCACCTATCAAAGGACATGATGGCACCATCGTAGGCGCTATCGAAACCCTCTGGGATAAAACCGAAGATAAAAAAGCCGAAGAAGAACGGGAGCTACACACCAGAGAGCTGAGCACCCTGTGCACCATTTACAGCGCGCTGAATGCATCGGCGGACCTGGAATCAAGAATCAATCAGGCGGTGCGGGAACTGCTCAATTTTTTATCTGCCGACGGTATCTGTATCTACATGCGGGACGAAAAGGGCCAGTATACCTTGCGCCACAGCCAGGGGCTGTCGGATAATGCCTGTAAAAAGGTCCGCGTTCTGGACGAAAAAAGTATCATCCACCGGGTTGCCCAAACCGGCGAATTCACGGTCTATGAGAACTTACCCGAAGGCGGTCCGGATGAAATCAATCTGCTGGGAGAAGAGAAGATCGTATCCCTGGCTTACGTTCCCATCAGCACCGAGAAAAAGAAAACCCTCGGCGTGATCCGGATCGGCAGCAAAACGCCGACTTTTTTCAGCGTTCGACAAAAAGACGTTCTGGAACTGATCGCCAATCGCATCGGTGTGGCCATCGAAAATGCCATGCTGCAGGAGCAGTATATTAAATCCGAAGAAAAGTACCGCACCCTGTTTAACAGCGATCCCCATCCGATTTTTATTCTCGACAGCAAAACCTTTAAAATTCTGGATATGAATCAACGGGCCAAGGACGACTACGGGTATTCACGCAAGGAATTGAGACAATTGACGTTTTTGCAGCTGGGGGATGAAAGCGATGAAGAATTGACCGCGGGCCTGAAGGACCTGACCGAAGACCGATCTCTGCTGTTCACGAAAAAAAGGCACCATCGCAAGGGCGGCAAGCCGTTTTTTGTGAATGTCAATGTCAGCCTGGCCAGATACGGCGCCGGTCACGTCATTATCGCCACCACCACCGACATGACCGAAGTGGTGGAGAAAGAAACCCAGCTGATCCAGGCCGGCAAAATGACCACATTAGGGGTAATGGCAGCCGGCATGGCCCATGAGATCAACCAGCCATTGAATGTCATCCAGGTTTGTGCGGATTTTTTTCTGAAGATGTTAAACCGCGGGGCCAAGATCGAAGATGACGATCTGCGCTCCATGGCCAACGATATCGTCGCCAATGTCGAGCGGGCGACCGGGGTGATCAAGCATGTCCGGGACTTTGCCCGGCAGTCCGAACCGGTGCGCAGCAGGGTTAACATCAACGATCCCATCGAGGATGTTTTCAAGGTCCTCGGTCATCAGTTGAAAGTTCACGAGATAGACGTTACACTTGATCTGGATCCTGATCTGCCGGAAATCCTGGCGGAACACAACCGCCTGGAACAGGTTTTTATCAACCTGGTATCCAATGCCATTGACGCCATGGATGAAAAAAACAGTCATCCGGATGGCACGGACAACGACAAGCAGCTGACCATCACATCGAATTTAGAGGGTGACAGGGTAACGGTGTATGTTTCGGACACCGGAACCGGGATGTCCGAAGAGGTTCAGGCCAAACTTTTCGAGCCTTTTTTTACCACCAAAAAGGTCGGCAAGGGCACCGGCCTGGGCGTCAGCATCAGCTACGGCATTGTCAAGGATTATGACGGCGATATCTCAATTGAAAGCAAGGTCGGCAAGGGGACTACGTTTAAGCTGACATTCCCGGCAGCCCATACATGATGGCGCCAATGGGGTTTTGAGTCGATTGGAGTTACTGAAAAAAGGTTTCAGGTGTCAGGTTTCAGGTATCTATATTCAGAAGACGGATGCCAGAGGACCGAGGACAGATGATCGATCTGAACGCTTAGACCAAAGGCCCCGCAAACCAAATCGGTTGGGCTGGTTTGTCATCTGTCCTCGGTGGTCCGTCTTCTGTCCTCTGGTTCTTTGAATCTGGAAGAACTTTTTTGTCATTTGAAATGATCACTTGTCTTTTTAGTTGGTTACGGCAATAATTAACCATGAACAAAATACTACTAATAGACGATGAACCCGATATCGTAAGGGTTTTATCGATGTCGTTGAGGGCGGACGGATACGACGTCATCCCGGCCTACAGCGGCATTGAAGGCGTTGAGGTCTTTGAAAAAGAAAGGCCGGATATCGTCCTTACGGATATTAAAATGCCCGGCATGGATGGGATCGAAGTTCTGAAAAAAGTGAAATCCATTCAGCCCCAGTCGGAGGTCATCATTATCACCGGCCACGGTGATATCGACAATACGATTGAAGCGTTGCAGTACGGTGCGTCCGATTTCATCAACAAACCCGTCCGGGATGAAGCCCTTTCCATTGCCCTGAAAAGAGCCCGGGAAAAGCTGGAGATAAAAAGACAGCTTCAAGAATACACCCATGACCTGGAAAAAAAGGTCGCCGAGGCGACGCGGGAGGTAAAGAGACGCGCCAACTTCCAGATCAAACTGATACGAAGCTCAAACGACGGCATCGTCGCCACCGATAAGAATCTGAAAATCGTTATCTTTAATCCCGAGGCCGAACAGATTTTCGGCTACGCGCCATCCGAAGTGATCAACAAGAAAACCATCACGGAGATATTTCCACCGGAACTAAACCAGATCCTCATGGACGCTCTTTCGGGCAAATCAGAATTGCGGGATTTACCCTGGCGTGAAGTGGCAATCCAATCCAGGTCCGGCGAACAGATACCCGTGCGCTTTTCAGGAACCGTCCTGGTGGAAAAAAACGAGCAGATGGGCACCGTGGCATTTTTTCAGGATTTAAGGGAGATCAAACGACTGGAGCAAGAGCTGGTCAAGTCCGAACGACTGGCGGCTATCGGCCAGACCGTGGCGGGTCTGGCCCACGGCATCAAAAACATTCTGCACGGACTCAAGGGCGGCAGCTACCTGGTTGATATCGGCATCAGCAAAGAGGACCCCGTCAAGCTTAAAAAAGGCTGGGAGATGATCAAACGCAATGTCGGCCGGACATCGAATCTGGTGATGGATTTGCTTTCCTATGCCAAAGAAAGAGTGCCCCAGTATGAAAACTGCTTTCCCAATGAAATCGCCGATGATGTCTGCGGGCTGGTGCAGGACAAGGCTCAGGAGAACCATGTTGAAATAATAAAGGAATTTGATAATACCATGGGTGAAGTATCGCTGGATCCCAACACCCTGCATGAGGTGTTACTGAACCTGATGTCCAATGCCGTCGATGCCTGCCTGTTCGATGACAATATGGACAAAAAATGGCAGGTCCGGCTGACAACCACCATAGAGAAGGGCAGCCGCATAAAATTTGATGTAACCGACAACGGCGCCGGCATGGATGAAGAGGTCATGCAAAAGCTTTTCACGTCTTTTTTCAGTACCAAGGGCCATCGCGGCACCGGCCTCGGTTTAATGGTTACGCGCAAGCTTATCGAAGAACACAGGGGTAAAATACAGGTAACTTCCCAGCCTGGTAATGGAACCACCTTCAGCTTTTACTTGCCCTATAAAAGTGCAGATATAGCTGATGGATAAACGAGGCGTTAGGCCATTTTCTCTGACAACATGTTGCCAAAGATGAGAGGTTTCAGGTGTCAGGTTTCAGGTGTCAGGCTTGATAAGTCTGAAATTTCCGCGTTTCAGATGCTGAACACCGACACCTGACACCAATAGCTTGCTCATATTGTTTCGCCTTGGCCGGATCGGGTGGGCTATATGAATACAACATTATGAATTCGCTGGCGTAGTTATTCGTTAAAGGAGGATATATTATGGCTAAAACAGTGCTGGTTGTAGATGATGATCCCGATGTCAGGTTGTTCAGTGTCACGGTTCTGGAAGAACACGGTTATGTACCTCTGGAAGCAGCCAACGGCGAAGAGGGTCTGAAGATGATCAAGGAAAACAAGCCCGATTTGATCATCCTGGATGTTCTCATGCCGCGGCAAAGCGGAATCCGGCTGTATCGTGAGCTAAAAACCGACCGGGCCTTAAAGGATATTCAGGTGATCATACTGTCCGGAATAGCCAAAAAAACCTTTCTGCGCTCCCAGAAAGCCTTGACCGAATTCGGCGGCAAGGAAGTGCCGGAGCCCAAGATCTACCTGGAAAAACCGGTTGAACCCGAAGTCCTGGCCGAGGCAATCGCAAAGGCATTAAGCTGATGCCGGCGGATGTGCTGGGCATTAACTACGGAGAACGGCAAATATCATGAAGATTGAAAAGCTACTTTTTGTCACCAAGTTTGAAGAGCTGGGGTTTGATGCAGTTCACTCGCTGCTGAGCCTGACAACGGCGGATCTGAACCATGTTGTTTTCGTCAATGTCATCGAGCGGGATCGATTTGCCATGAGTCGGGTGGGATACCGCAAGGATGAAGAAATCAGGTTGCGGGAGGCCGCCAATATCCGATTTATTGACTGGTCCGAAAATCTGTTTGAGCAGGGCCTTGAGGTCGGAGTCTATATCGTCGTCGGTGCGCTGGTGAGCGAGGTGATTAAGGCGGCTCAAAAAGAAGAAAGCGACTTGATTGTCATAGGGCGCTCGCATAAAGGCATGCTCGAGCATCTGTATTCCGGCTCGGACGTGACCGAATTACTGCGCCGGGCGGCAACTCCCGTGCTCGTTTACAAGCACCTGTCGGCAACCGCGATTTCCCTTGAAAAGCCTTTCGACCGGCCGTTGCTGGCGATTGACTGGTCCCCGGCCAGTCTGCGGGCTGTGGAATACTTAAAACAATTAGGTAATGTCGTCAGCCAAATCAGTGTCGTGCATGTTGCCGGTGAAAAGGATTTGAAAGGCACCTCCGCAATGGCGGTCCAAAAAACGCGCAAAGAAACCCGTCAAAAACTAGAAGAAATCTGTACCATATTTGAAGGCGCCGGAATTGATGCCCGGGCCCATGTTTACATTGGTGACCCGGATGATGAGATTGAAAAGGCCGCCCGAGATTGCCAGGCGACCATGATCGTTTTGGGATCTTCTGCCAAGTCCGCCTGGGAGGAAAAATGGCTGGGGAGCACACCGCGAAAATATGCGGAAGAATCAATCTATCCGACCCTGCTCATACCACCCGAAAAGAAACCTGGAGAACGCTAAATCAAAATATGATTGTACGGATCAAAACAAAGCTAATTAGACTATTAAAACTGTCTGTTATTGGTTATTCGCTATTTGTTATTGGGATAAAATGACCTTTATTTCTTTTTTAACAAATAACTATTAACAAATAACTATGCATGCGGAGGCTTCGATGGCGGTAATCACGATATCAAGACAATTTGGAGCCGGCGGGATCACCCTCGGGAAAATGATCGCCGAAAAATTCGGTTATACCTTTGCCGACACCGAAATCATCAAAATGGTTGCTGAAATGGCCAATGTCTCGACCCATTTTGTTGAAACGGTGGAAAAGGAGGCCGGCGGTAAATTCTCGAAATTTATCTCAAAAACGGTTTCAAAGCCCCTGGTTGACCGTATCCTCAAGGATGAGCGCGGCTATATTGACGAAGAAATATACCTGGATTACCTCGTGCTGATCATCGCCCAGATGGCCGATGACGGGGATGTCGTCATTCTGGGCCGCGGCAGCCAATATATATTAAACGATCACCCGGACGCCTACCACGTATTGCTCATCGATACATTTGAAAACCGGGTACGTTTCATGCAAAAACATTATGAGCTGTCCCAGGCACGGGCAAGCCAGGTTGTTAAAAATGAGGACAAGCGCCGCTTTAACCTCTACAAAAAACTGGGCAAAACGGACTACGATAACCCCGAACTCTATCATTTGGTGCTCAACATGAACCGGATCCACCTTGAAAAAGCCCTTGAACTTATCAGCGATCTGGTTACTTCTTAATTTTAGTAATCTCAAATAACAGTTGCGCAGTATCCGATAGTGTGTTACCGTCCAAGACGGTACCGTATCAAACCTGCACCTGCATTGATTGAATCGGCAGAAAACCAGCAAATCTGCCTGTTAATATCTTTTCTAGCTGAAAATCGACAAATCTGTTGATACCCCCGGTACGTCTCGGATCGAATATTTTCCTGTAAATTGAATCTGGCTTCTGAACTCCAAGGTTTCATTCCCATCAAAGCTATGAATAACATATGGAGGGTTAAGCTATGACAGTAAAACTAAATCATTACTGGACGATTATTCATGGGAAAAAAAAGGAATACGATAAATTCATCATCAAAAAGTTTATTCCACGGATCAATCAATTGGGGATGCATACTGTCGCCGGTTGGACGGTGCTGGTCGGTGCCTACAGCGAAATTATCTTCGAAAGCGTCAGCAACGACCTGGACGTGCTTGAAAAAGCGTTGCAGGACCCAAAATATAAGGAAGTAAAATCAGAGCTGTTTAACTATGTTAAAAAGTATAAAACCAAAGTATTGGTGAAAACCGGCCAAAAAGACTCGTATTCGACCGACATCCGCGCTGAAACCGTCAAGTTTAACCAGATGTGGGATCTGATCAGTGACAAAAAGGAAGACTATGCCCGCTATACCATGGAAGAATTCTATCCACTGCTCGAAGACCTGGGCATATTCGTGGCCAGGGAGTGGGAAGTGTTGATCGGAGAAGGTCCCAGTATTATTTGCGAAGGACGGGCGAAAGATGTCGATAGCTTGATACGGAATCTGCAAAGTGAAAAATTCCGCCATGCCAAAGGTAAACTCAAGGAATTTGTTGAAAATTACGAGAGCCGGATCCTTACATTTCATATTCAAAAAGTAACCGGCTACAAATCAGCAAGCTATAATATACTATCCGACTAAAACCGCTTCAAAGCTGCCCCTAATTATAAGCGGGGAAACATTTTTATCAGATTTTCATCCAGCATCTCTCTGATATTTTAAAAAGCGGCATACCAGGGCACCCCTGGGTGTCCATGCCGCTGACTTCAGATCTTATACCTGCAAACATACTTGGGTTCAGGATTAGCAATCTGATTATTGGAAAAGACGGGAGGTGGCAGTTTTGGCTGTTATCGAAGAAAAAGCCCCGGTTCAGGATCAGGATTGGATTCGCTCCGAAGACCGCCCGCCACACAAAATCCCTAAGAAGCGTCTCACTCTGGCACCTTTCATCCTGACATTTTTGATCATGGGATTGTTTTGGGTGGTTTTTTCAGGAAAATTCGATCTGTTCCACATTTCCCTGGGAATCGCGTCCTGTCTGATCGTGGCCGCCCTGAGCGCGGATCTGCTGTTTCCAGAGAAAATCAAACCGGATCTGATTCTATGCTGGCTGCGTTTTGCCGGCTACATCCCCTGGCTCCTGTATCAGATATTTCGAGCCAATCTGCATGTGCTCTACCTGACCTTTCATCCCCGCATGATGGAACTGATCGATCCTAAAATTATTGAGTTCAATACAACACTGAAAAGCGATGTCTCCCGCACCACTTTCGCCAATTCCATTACGCTGACCCCCGGTACCATAACCGTCAGTGTCAGTGTGTTGGGAAAATTTGCGGTTCACTGCATCGATGAGAAATCTGGTCAAGATTTACCCGGTGAAATGGAGTCAAGAATCGCCACGGTATTCCAGGAATAATGCAACAGGTATTTTTATATTCCGGCCTCTTTTTGAGCCTGCTGATGCTGGTATCTCTGTACCGGGCAGTTTTCGGCCCCACCGTTTTAGACCGCCTGGTGGGCGTCAATGCCATCGGCAGCAAAACATCCACTTTGCTGATATTAATCGGATTGATCTATCAGCGGGTCGACATGTTCGTGGATATCGCCTTAGCCTACGCCATGTTAAACTTCATCGCGGTTTTGGCGGCTGCCCGATATTTCCAGAAGCAAAAAGGACTGTATGATGAAGGACCGAAGAAGTGATTCCCCAATCCCGCCTCGGCGGCATGGGGAGTCATTGGGTAATGGTTATTAGTTACTAGATCGAATGGAATCGCTATGAACATTATCGCCACCGTCCTGTTGATCATCGGCCTGGTATTTTTCACCGGCGGTGCCGTGGGCATCATCCGATTTCCGGATTTTTACTCCCGGCTGCACCCGGCCGGCAAACTCGACACTGCGGGGTTGGTGACCACGATGGGCGCCCTGGCATTGTATACCGCCAGCCCGTTTACGCTAACAACCCTCATTACCGCCGTCAAAATTATTCTCATTGTAGTTTTTGTCTTTATTACAAGCCCCACGGCCACCCATGCCATTATCGATGCCGGCGTCCGGGCCGGTCTACCCCCCTGGAGAAAGGAGCCCGAGGCAGACTCATGATCTGGCAAATTGAACTGATCATATTGGTCATCGTCGTTATATGTGGCCTATCTGCCCTGGCGGTAAAGGATTTGTTGGGTGCCGCTGTACTCTTCGGGGCTTACAGCTTTATGATGTGCCTGTTGTGGGCCATTATGGGTGCGGTTGACGTGGCTTTTACCGAGGCATCGGTGGGGGCGGGCATCAGCACGGTTCTTTTCTTAGCGGCTGTATTCAGAACCACGAGGAGGACCAAAGATTGAAAGCGATGGGACTGGTGCTGGTTGTCATTTTAGGGGGGATGCTGATTTTCGGCTCCCTTGATTTTCCGCTCTGGGGTGACCCGCACTCACCGGCCAGCAGTCATGTGTCGCCCTACTATATCGAGCACACCCTGGCAGACACATCCGTTCCCAATATCGTTACGGCCGTGCTGGCTGACTACCGGGGCTATGACACGATGTTTGAGACCATCGTCATCTTCACCGCCGGTATCGCCTGTATCTTTCTGCTGCGAACCTTCACGTCCGTCGAGCCGGTGTCCCGGCTCTATCGCCACATTCCTACCGGCATCACCTTACGCATTAAAAAAGGCGGCAAGGTTCCGGAGGATTCAAGCGATTTTGAGCGCCTCGATGCAGCCTGGGTCCCCTATGATTTAATCGTTAAAAGCACCTGCCGGCGGATTATCCCGTTTATCCAGATTTTCGCACTTTACGTCATCGCCCACGGACATCACAGCCCCGGCGGCGGATTCCAGGGCGGTGTAATTTTAGGCGCGTCGCTGATTCTGTTTGCCATCGCCTTTGACCTCAGGTCGGCCATTCGGCGGATCAGCGAGCGACTGACCGCATTTTTATGCGCACTGGGTGTTTTAATCTATGCGGGCACCGGTGCCCTCTCGATGCTTTATAAAGCGAATTACCTGGATTACGGCGCGCTGGCTGGCCTCCTTGGGGTTGATCCGGTAAGCGCGCGATCCCACGGGATCCTGATCGTCGAAATCGGTGTTGGAATTGCGGTGATGGCCGTGATGGTGATCCTGTACTACAACCTGGCATCAGCCGGCAGACAGGATGAGGGATTATAGAAATGGATGAAGTGATGGCAATCTTTGTATCCAGAATAAACTGGTGGGTTTATATTTTGCTGATGATGATCGGACTGTACGGAATTACAATTAAACAGAACTTCATGAAGAAAGTGATCGGCCTGAGCATTTTGCAAACATCGGTGATTCTGTTTTTTGTTTCAATCGGCGCCAAGAAAAATGCCACCATACCCATTATCGAGCATGCCCATGATGCCGGCTACTCGACAGCAGAGGCCGGGCATTTTATCAATCCCCTGCCCCACGTATTAATGCTTACGGCCATCGTTGTGGCCGTTGCCACCCTGGGGGTAGCCCTGGCTCTGGTTATTAAGATTTACAGACAGTACAACACGCTGGAGGAGGATGAGATTCTCCAGCAGTTGGGGGAGGATAAATAACGAATAAGCGGCCGTCTGCGGCGGAGGATTAAAGTCAATTTTTCGGTATCAGGATCAAGAGGACAGAGGACAGATGAAACTATAACTCAGCAATACCGCCTGTAAAGGCCGCATTGAAAACAAGAGGCGCCCATGATAACCAGAGAAGATTTAAAACAAATTGTCATGCTGGGGTATCTTACCGATGCGATGCTCGATAAACTGGTCCCCATCACGGATCTGCTGTTGTTCGATGAAAATGACATCATTTTCCGGCAGGGAGACAAATCGAGTCGCTTGTATATGGTAAAGCAGGGCAAAGTGCTGCTGGAACAGAGAATCACCGATACAATCACCGTCTCCATAAGCGCCATTAAACCCGGCTTTACCTTTGGATGGTCTGCCATGCTGGATGAAGAGACATACACCAGCCATGCGATCGCGGCCGAACGGTGTGAATTGTTCTCGTTTCGAGAGGAGAAACTAAAAGCGCTTTTCCAGGAAGATCATTCCCTGGGATTCATTATGAGCCAACGGCTCCTGGTCATCATGAAAAAGAGATATGACATCCGCACCGAGCAATTTATCAAAACGATCAAACATCATCCGGACATCGGCACCCTGTTGTAGAAGCAGGCAAGATTTTGCGCACCTAGAACCCGGTTCTGAGTTGCCCCTGAGGGTCTGTAGCTAAATCATCGGAGTACTGGAGTATTGGAAGGATAGGCGTAATGGCAAAGCGGTTTTCGCGCATTCTCGGTTGCTCAGAATCCTTCACACGCACCTAGCTGACTCGGTATATGTCCGAATATATTGGCCGAGCAAATGATCAGACCCTGTAAAAGTATAGAGCGCGATTCAGACACCTCTATCTGAGTGAAGCTCAACACTCCAATGCTCCAGCACTCCAATACTCCGGTAGGGTTCTGTCGGATAAGCGAATTTTTCAATAAGCTGACCCCAAGAAGCAATCTGTTGATTTTGGAGCGACATGGTTCAACAACTCCCGGCCATCATCGTGGTAACACCTCTGGTGATATCTTTTTTTATTTTTTTCGCCGGCTGGCGGCAGCCAAAAATCGCTTATCCGCTGGCAGTGTTGGCCCTGGCCATATGCTCAATATCCTCGATTGTTATCCTGAACACGGTTAACACCGATGGCGCCATTCAATACTGGCTGGGAGGCTGGAAACCGCCCTGGGGGATCGAATACAGGGTCGATCACCTGAATGCGTTTATCCTATGTCTGATCTCGTTGCTTGCTTTTGTCGCGGCGGTATATGCCTGCAAAAGCGTTGAGCGGGAACTGCCGGAGAAAATATCCCAGTTTTGGTGTCTTTATCTGCTGCTGACCACCGGCCTTCTGGGGATCGCCATTACCGGGGATATGTTCAATCTGTTCGTTCTGCTGGAAGTCGCCTCCCTGAGCGGTTATGCCCTGGTGGCCATCGGAAAGGGCCACGCCACGGTTGCCGGTTTCCGATATTTAATTATTGGAACCATCGGTGCTTCTTTTTATCTTCTGGGGATCGGGTACCTGTACATCGCGACCGGCTCTCTGAACATGGCAGATCTGCAAGCGCTGCTGCCCTCCCTGTATGCGTCAAGGGTCGTAAAAACAGCTTTCGTATTTATTTTGATTGGATTTGCCATCAAAATCGCTCTGTTTCCGTTTCATGCCTGGCAGCCGAACGCTTACACTTACGCTCCCTCAGCTGTCAGCGTGATTATTTCCACCGCAGCTGCCAAGACGTTTATTTATGCCCTGATTCGCGTCATCTTTACAGTGTTTACACTGAATTTTATAAATGGCATCCTGCCGATTTTTGAAATATTGTGCTGGATGGCCGCTATCGCCATGGTGACGGGTTCAATTTTCGCCATTAAACAGGATAACCTTAAACGGATGCTGGCCTATTCCAGCGTGGCCAATGTGGGGTATATTGTTCTGGCCATTGGCCTGGCGCCATCGGCTTCACTGGGCCTGAGGCCGGCCGTCATGCACATTCTCAACCACGCCATCATAAAGGCCGGCATGTTCATGGCGGCGGGCGCCTTTATCCATAAGATGAACCTTGGGCACATCAAAGATTTTACCGGACTGGGACGACAGATGCCCTATTCCAGCCTGGTTCTGATACTGGCCGCTCTGGCTATGATCGGGATGCCGCCCGGTGCAGGGTTTGTCAGCAAGTGGTATCTGATCCTGGCCGCGCTGGAGACCGGTCACTATGTTTTTGTGGCGGTTATTTTTTTCAGCACGCTACTGATGATTGTCTATTTTTGGCGGGTGATTGAAATCATGTACATCAAGCCCGCCAAAGAGGGGAGCAATATCATTACCGCCGGAGTAGTGGAAGCCCCCCTCTCCATGCTGCTGCCCAGCCTGTTGCTCGGAT
>WOR8_10001796_pt1 | contig 22191 bp, 16 predicted proteins | sample DeeMarSeWOR38_10_FD_19890 | JGI IMG/M metagenome (IMG submission 19890) | reverse complement strand
ACAAACAAAAACGCTCTTCATCGTTTATCCTTTTATCGGCCAGCGCATGTCTTTCTTATCTGGGCTGCACAAAACACAACCTTTCTTACTAATTCATTATACAAGCTGATGTAGTTCTTGTCAAAGCAAAAAAGCCCTTTTCGGGATATATATGCTGCAATATAAAATAAGGGCTGGTAGTCTATGAATCTGCCAGCCCTTTGACAATATTGGGCGGTTTATTTATTTCTGGTTTTAGTTATGGACTAACGGCACGGTTGTAAATACGGATATCATCGATCATACCTGACCAGTAGGTTCCGGGTTGCATCAATTTGCCGGCACCAATATACAATCCATTCTCTGAGCCTTCCAAATTACCTTGTGTGTCTTCAGCCACCATGAGACCATCAACATAGAGTCTTCTGTAAAAACCATCCCATACGACGCCTATTCGATGCCATTCACCATCCGTTATAACTATCTCTGAACTGAGGGGATTACTGTCTTGGCCAATACTTTTAAGATCCGTCATCAAGGTCCCATCCGATAAATCTGAGCAGAGCCAATTCGCCAAACCCGTTTGCGACAAAATGACCTGTCCCGGCGAACCTTCTTTTATCCAGCCAACAGCACTGAATGGTCCGACAGTAAAATTCGGGATATGACAAAGGCATCGTTGGTGCCGGCACTATCATAGGCAAAGAAACCCTCCGATTCATCCAGCGCCCAATGGGCCATGAGTGTGGGATCATCTGGCTCCTGCTCCCAGTAACTCATTATAAGCTCCAGGTCCTGAATGTCCACAATGCCGTCTCCTAAGGGGGGTGCTAAATCAACTGCTGGGTTGTCTTGACCCCAGGATTCAATAAGTCTCAGGAGGTCATTGATGTTTACTGCCCCGTCCCCATTTATGTCAGGTGGTGGCAGACCAGGATCATATTCTTCCACCGTCGAAACAACGGGCCAGGGGAAGCCTCCTGTCGTACCGCCAATAGCATAAATCTTTCCGTTCACTGTGCCGGCAGCCAAATGGGCTTTGGCAGACGGTAAGTCAGCCTTTGTTGTCCATGTATCTGTCACTGGGTCGTACTCTTCCACAATTGAAACAGGTGGCCCGTCTGGATTCGGCATTGCGCCACCTATGGCATATATTCTGCTATTCAATACGCTTGTTGCACAGTACGGTCTTGCTGTTGGCATGTCAGCTTTTCTTCTCCACACGTCTGCAGCAGGATCATACTCTTCCACTATCGGAGTAATTTCAGGATCTGTAAGACGCCCCCCGATAGCATAGATTTTCCCGTTAACAGCACAGGAAGATAATTCATATCTCGCTGTTGGCATAGGTCTTTTCTCTGTCCAGGTATCCGTTGCAGGATCGTACTCTTCAACTTTCGAAATATAATTAGGATATGAGCCAGCACCGCCAATAGCATAGATCTTTCCATTAACCACACTGACAGTTAAACCGAATCTTCGTGTCGGCATGGGAGATTTAGTTGTCCACGTGTCTGTGGCCGGATCATATTCTTCTATTTTATTATAAGAGCTACTCGGACTTGTTGAACCTCCGATAGCATAAATTTTTCCATTCACGACACCTACGCCCATCCCCCCTCTTGCCGTCGGCATAGGTGATTTTGTTTCCCACATATCTGTGGCCGGATCATATACTTCCACTGTTTTAAGACCTCCTGTCGCACCAGACATACCACCGATAGCGTATATTTTCCCATCCGCCACAGCAACAGACAAATGCCTTCTTGCCGTCGGCATTTCAATTTTACTGGTCCAGCTATCGGATAACGCAAGGCTCACAGTAGCCGCGCTAAAAGTTAAAACCAATGAGATTAAAATTTTCTTTTTGTTCCAAAACATGGTTGATACCTCCATTCTTGTTTTTTTCTCGGTTTGCGTTATCATTATAAGAGCCTCGCCTTGGGTGCGCAAACCATTCGCCCGGGGCAGGTCGGGCCGGTGAGTTGTATGCTTGGCGGCGTTATACTCACCGGCTGCTTTTTACATTTTAGTTATTTCGTATATCAACTACTTCTTTTTGATTCTCTTTTTAACTGCACCTCCTTTCTTAAAGAATCCTGATTAAGGATTGATTTTTACCTGCCACAAGTCGAATCCGCTCACTTTGTCCCACACAGGTAATCCAACGTCGTCAAAGTAGAGTTCCAATCCATCAACTGATATCCCGGGGGAGCCTTCACGAGATGAGGTATTGACAGTCGGCCCGAGATTGACAGGGGTACCCCACAAGTCATGTGTTGTCTGTCTCCACGTGACCCATATATCGGCACGTCCATAACCACCGGGCCGGTCAGAGATAAAAAAGAGCACCAGGTTGTCTGCCGAGATGCACACAGCACCTTCTACCGATGAGCTGTTGACAGTAGGCCCAAGATTTATCGGAGAATCCCAGTCGTCATTTTCAGTATCTCGTGTGGTCACCCAAATGTCAGCACTACCTAAGCCACCTGGACGCGTGGAGTCAAAGTAAAGTGACAGGCCATCGGCTGAGATGCTGGGACGAAAGTCGAAACTTGAATCGTTGACGATAGGACCGAGATTCTCCGGTGTGCTCCACGGATCGTTTTTTCCTGCGCGTCTCGATACCCATATGTCCTCACTACCTGAGCCGCCGGGTCGGTTTGAGGCAAAGTAAAGCGACCTGCCATCAGCCGACATGCTCCCGCCGCCATCATTAAAGGAACTATTGATAGTCTCCCCAAGATTTACCGGAGTTCCCCAGGGATCATTTGTCTTCGCTCGCCTTGTGAGCCACATATCGAAGCCGCCATACCCGCCGGGACGGTCGGAAACGAAAATGAGTTCAATTCCGTCTGGTGAAATGGTCGGCGAGCCTTCGGCATATTGACTATTGATAGCCGGCTCAAGATTATTGCGGCTGCTGTGCCAAAGACCATGTAGAAAATCCTGAATCCAGAGCTTGCCGGAACTTGTTTCAACTGTTGGATTAAGGATGGTAACGTACGTATCCATATCCGAAAGAAATTTTTCCTGTTCTTGCTGGTAAAAGTAGTATTGTGCACGGTGAAGATAATTTTCCGCATCCTTAGGATTTGCTTCAATACGGTTGCTATAATATGTGATCTGTTCGCCGGCGTTGGACAAAACGCTATCGTAAAGGAACTGTGCCTCGCTACCAACATATTTGCTATTTACCATTGATCTGAGATTTTTGATAGCTGATGCATGGTCGCCCTTGATATAAGACAAATAAGTTTCGTATAGCATGCGTTTGTGATGCTCGGATTCGGCCCGTGATAATTGCAATCGATTGTGGTTTAGTAGCAGGAGTATGGTTATTATCGCGATGGACAAAACCAACATCAGAAGCACAGCGGCAGTTTGGTTTCGGTGTCTCCACAGAAATCTATGAAGGCGATACACCGAACTATGTGGACGCGCGATGATGGGCTCCATATTAATATGTCGCTGTATGTCTAACACTAAGGCGGAGACTGTGTCGTAACGTCTATCCCTTGCTTTCTCCAGCGACTTCATCACAATCCAGTCAAGGTCACCTCGAATCGCTTTTCGCAAAAGATTGGGCGTTGAACCATGATGCTTTGCCACATCGGTCAACGTCTGGCCAAGTGTCTTTAACTTCGTGGATGGTTTAGTTGGTTCCTGCTCGCGGATGACTCGCTGCATTTCGAGATAGCCTGCATTACGCAGCTCTTCTTCGCTGAATGGTGTTGTGCCGGTGAGCAGTTCGTAGAGCAGAACGCCGAGGGAATAAATGTCCGAGCGGGTATCAACATCCATATCGCCCAGGTCTGCCTGTTCCGGGCTCATGTAAGCCGGAGTGCCGATGATATGGGCGTAGCGGGTAAAAAGCGTCTTTTCCGTCAGTTTTTGATTTATTGCCTTGGCGATGCCGAAATCGATGACTTTGGGAACGGCCTTACCTTCATTCCGGGTGACCATTACGTTTGTGGGCTTTATGTCTCTGTGAATAATTCCCTTCTGGTGGGCGTGCTGGACGGCGTTGCAAACCTGAATGAACAGAGCCAGGCGTTCTTTCGTACTGAGATTATTTTTGTCGCAATATTCGGTGATAGATACGCCGGTGACCAGTTCCATTACGAAATACGGCCGGCCCGTTTCGGTTGCTCCGGCATCGAGGACTTTGGCGATATTGGGATGATCCATCATGGCAAGGGCCTGGCGCTCGGCCTCGAAGCGGGCAATGACGGATTTGGTGTCCATGCCAAGTTTGATGATTTTCAATGCGACTTTCCGGCGAATAGGTTCGGTCTGCTCGGCCATATAAACCACTGCCATGCCGCCTTCGCCGATTTTTTCCAATAATTTATACCGTCCGATTACTATGCCTGGCCCCTCCGTTATGGGAGTTGTATCATGGAGAATGCTTGATTCGAGCGCGGGAGCATCGAGGATGCTGCTTTGGTAATGATGTCGAAGCAAGGCCTTCACGGCTGCACATAATTCAGTATCATCGCCGCAAGCCCTTTTTACATAATTTGCCTGCTCATCACGATCTTCATACTCGATGGCGTTGCGAAAAATGTCTTCTTCACCTATGTCTTTTAGTGCCACTGTTTAGCTCCTTTACGATGGGCTTCTATAATATAATGCGTGATTTGGCCTCAGGCCGGCCGGAAAAATCCTGTAAAAATCTCAAAAAATTTAATCCGGGCAAATCTAACTGACTTCTCGCAAGAGCCAAGCCCGGGTATATGCCCAGTAAGTCTTAGCGGTAGTTAGTGAAATATCAAGGCTCTTTGCACTCTGTTCGATGGTCAGGCCTGCATAAAACCGCAGCTTGACAAGATCGGCCTTGAGCTGGTCTTTCTTTTCGAGTTTCTCAAGAGCCTCATCCAAAGCAAGAATTTCGTCTAAAGTTGCCTCGTCTGCGGCCATGAAAAGCGACTCACTCAGTTCTACACGCTTTTGCTCGGATCCCCGCTTATGGGTTCTTTTACGGCGTGCATTTTCAATCAATATCCGTCGCATAGCCTCTGCTGCCGCCTTGAAGAAATGCCTCCTGTTGTCCCAGCTTTGATCTTCGGCCCCGACTAATCTCAGATAGGCTTCGTGTACGAGCGCTGTGGCCTGCAGCGTCTGGCCTGGTAGTTCGTGCGACAACCTCTGTGCAGCAAGAAGGCGCAGCTCCTCGTATACGAGCGGCAGTAGATCATTTGCAGCTTTAGCGTCACCTTGCTCGATGGCACTCAAAATTCGTGTAACATCTGCCATAATTGATTTATGATCCAGGCTTCAGAATAAGGTCACTATATTTTACTGATAATTGAGCGATGATTCAAACACTTCTGCCGGAATAAGCACGAGCTTCCTACCATGTGTAATGAGAATCCTAAATTGAGCATCGAACATCAAACTGTGCGATTAATTTGCACAGTTTTGACAATTTCACAGGGAAAATGATAGAAAAGGGATAGATTTATTTAGATTTTCCGTATTACGCAAGCTGGCATGGAAAATCCTGCTCCGCTTTGAGAAATGTTTCGCTGACTCGGCCTGTTTTAGTCCAGCCAGGTTCCCAAAGGCACTTCTACTTCTTTGGACTTTTTCTCTTTTTTCGTTTGTCCGAGCGATTGCGGCTCAGCCACTTTACGATAGCCCAGTGCCTTTATGACCTCGAGAACCTCCGTCCAAGTGGGGAAGGGCCTTGAATTTTGCCGCTTGTATTCATCGATGGCCATGAGAAACTCGAACTGCTCATCGGACATTTGCCCTTCTTCAGCAGCTTTTCGGTCATCGGTCAGTCGTCTTCCCGGCCCGCGTCGGCGGTCCAGACCCAAACGTCTGTCGACGACATTATGTCGGCGATCAGGACCCTTATACGTGCCTGCAACGCTATTCCGACGATCGCCCCCTTTGCGAGACTCTGGAATATGTTCGTTTGTCATATTAATAGTCTTCCTCGAAAAAGTCATCGTCAAAGTCTCCGTCATCCTCGTTATCCATCGCAAAATCATAGAAATCGTCGTAGGCGTGCTGTGATTCGATTATTACATGAGCCTCGTCGAGATATTCTTCGGGGACCATTACGGCAATTTCCTTGGAGCCAATTTCGTGTGGCTGCGGCTCGGTTATAGTAGCAGAAATATCGTTCGCCTCCAGAAGACTCTTGTATTCTGTGGCCTGCTCCATATCCTCAGCGAAAGCAACAACAACATAGCCCTCAAGATTTGTCTGTGACTTATGAGGTTTTTTGGAACGCTTAGCCATTACTTATTCCTCCACAACAAATTTATTCCCAAACTCTTGTTACCTTTCAGGAATCCTCCATGTTATATCCCGGTTTATCGGGCCTTTTCTATAAGGAACCTCTGACCCGGTTCTTTTCGTCAAATTGAAGCTTGTAAATAATTAAAATTATCAACTTGTGAAAAAAAATCTCTTTGTTGTTATTCGCTTTGGTTGCTAATTACTTACTATCGACCTTATAACCATAAAAAAATAACGTTTTAGAATTTTTTTTATTGCAAATTCCCAATCTTATTTGTAATAAAGCTTGATTGTGTGCCGGGCTGTAGGAGTTAGCGCCGGCCGATTACTTTTTTAATCTTGTCAGTATGGAGGTTTTAAGAATGGCAAAGAAAAGAGAATCTTTGATTGTGGCCAGCAAGGTAAAGGCTTACATTAAAAGCAAAAAGATGATGACCTCATCTGATGCAATTGAAGCCATCAGCGATCAGGTCTATAATATGCTTGATGCCGCCGTAGCCCGAACTAAGGCCAATCGCCGCAGTACCGTCAAACCACAGGATCTGTAAGCCTTGTTAAAAAGCCCGTTTGTACCTTATTTTTGTACTGGCAGGCAAATCCTGTGCTAACGTCTTTTGATTTAAGACCTTAGCAGTCATATTGTATTCAGATAAGCCGTTCCGTCTTTTTCAAAGCTGAACGGCTTATTTTGATTGACTATTGACCTATAAAATGCGTTTATTAACACCAAAATTAACGATTTTTATGAAAAATTGTTCAACTTATTCCTGTCGAAATCCCGATTTATATATATAGGCATAGGTGCAAATACTTATTTTTTAACCCTAAAATGGTTAAGATTGGGTGATTTCTAACCGATTAAGGAATTTATTGACAGCCTATAAAATGGCTGTAAAACAGGGTGTTTCCTGAGTTGTAAACTTATAATTTATTAGATTTAGTTTATAAAAACTTCTTTTATTTGACGTTGAACAAAAAATTATAGGGCTTTACTACATGGGGATAATATGAAAATTTTCATGTTAGGCTGGGAATTTCCACCCTTTATAAGTGGTGGGTTGGGCACTGCCTGCTACGGCCTTACCCGAGCGATGGATCAGCTTGGCATGGAAGTAATGTTCGTTCTGCCCAAAATGGTCGAGAGTAAATATGCCACCCACGTCAAATTATTGACTCCGGGCTCCCATAAATCCACTTTGTTAACTAAGCTTCATGAGTTGAAAAACGTAAAATTTCACGCGATCAGCTCATCCCTACAGCCATATACTACGCCGGACACCTACCGGCAAAGAATCGAAGAAACATTGAGACTCAAACAGGAAATGCTCGGCAGAAACTTCAGTTCTGTCAGCCAGCTTTTCATATCAAAAGACTACAGCGGGGATATGTACTCCGAAGTCCATCGTTATGCTGCTTTGGCGGCCGAATTGGCTGAAAATGAGCAGTTTGATGTTGTCCACGCCCATGACTGGATGACTTATCCTGCGGGCATCGCTGTGGCCTCTATCAGTGGAAAACCGCTGGTTGTTCATGTTCACTCGACTGAATTCGATCGCAGTGGCGAGCACGTAAACCAGATGATTTATGACATCGAACGAGAGGGTATGCACAGGGCCGACAAAGTCATTGCCGTCAGCCATTATACACGCAATATTATAATAAGCCGTTACGGTGTCAGCGGTGATAAAGTGGAAGTAGTTTATAACGGTGTCGAGCGCAACGGACAATGGTCTATGGAGGATACCGTTATCAACAAAGATGAGAAGATCGTACTGTTCCTAGGCCGAATTACTATGCAAAAAGGCCCGGAATACTTCCTCCATGCAGCCAAGAGGGTTCTCGAATTGATGGATAACGTCAAGTTCGTAATGGCCGGCTCAGGGGATATGATGCACCGGGCTATTGAAATGGCGGCAGGGCTGGGAATCGGCCACAAGGTGCTCTTCACAGGCTTCTTACGCGGGGAAGACGTGCAGAAAATATACAAAATGGCCGACCTGTACGTCATGCCTTCGGTCTCGGAACCATTCGGGATCGCACCACTGGAGGCGCTCGATAACGATGTGCCTGTCATTATAAGTAAGCAAAGCGGTGTATCGGAAGTGCTGATGCACGCCCTGAAGGTTGACTTCTGGGATATCAATGAAATCGCCAACAAGATTGTTGCCGTGCTGAAATATCCCCCGCTGCAAATGACACTAAGAAGTCACGGCAATTTCGAGGTCAGAAGACTGCGTTGGAAAGACGCGGCGACCAGGTGTAAAAAAATCTACGAAGAGATGCTGGTTCCGGTCTAAGCATCATAGATATGATTAACCTAATACAATGTCCTGCTTGAGGGAATATCGGCGGATATTAATACGAGATTAAAGATTATGCCTTCTGTATGTTTCTACTTTCAAGTGCATCAGCCAGTGCGATTGAGGCACTATACTGTATTTGACAAAAACGACCAGTACTTCGATGAAAATAAGAACAGCTCGATTTGCAGAAAGGTGGCAAACAAATGTTATCTTCCCGCCAACCGACTGCTTCTTGATTTGATACGCCGATTTGATGGCCGATTCCGAATAGCCTATAGTGTTACCGGCCTGCTGCTGGAGCAGCTCGAGCGTTACTCGCCGGAAGTGATGAGCACGTTCGATGCCCTCGCCGAAACTGGGTGCGTGGAATTTCTGGCCGAAACTTATTATCACAGCCTCAGTTTTCTGTACTCTCGCACTGAATTTGTCGAACAGATTAACAAGCACATTGAGGCGATAAACCACTTTTTTGGTCAAAGACCAAAGGTATTCAGAAATACGGAGCTTATATACAACAATGATTTGGCCTGTCTGATCGAGTCGATGGGTTGTTTCGATGCAATCATAACCGAAGGGGCCGACCATATCCTGGGTTACAGGAGTCCTAATTTTGTTTATCAGCCCAAAGGCTGCAATCATCTCAAGCTCCTGCTTAAAAACTATTCGTTAAGCGATGATATTGCCTTTAGATTCTCAAATCGAAACTGGGCCCAGTGGCCTTTGACATCGGACAAGTTCGCAAGATGGATCAGTAATGTCAACGGCAACGGCAACGTCGTCAACCTGTTCATGGACTATGAAACATTCGGTGAGCACCAGTGGGAAGATACGGGTATATTCGATTTTATGCGGCATCTTCCCGAGGAAGTTCTCAAGCACCCCGACAATAACTTCAAAACTCCGAGCGAGGTTATACAATCTTACGGCAGCGCCGATACAGTTGATGTGCCGCATATAATAAGCTGGGCCGATACCGAAAGAGACCTTTCGGCCTGGTTGGGCAATGCCATGCAATCCAATGCGATTCATGAGCTTTACCGGATCGAGAAGAAAATCAAGAATACAAAAGACGAGAAAATCATTGGGGATTGGCGAAAATTGCAGACGTCCGACCATTTTTACTATATGTGCACGAAATATTTTGCCGATGGCGATGTGCATAAATATTTTAATCCCTATGACTCGCCGTATGATTCTTACATTAATTTTATGAATGTGCTGGATCATCTGCACAAGCGATGTTCAGGTCAAATGGATGATGGCGCACTTTGTCCGACGCCGAGACAAGGCCCACCTGAACTATCATCTGGTCCGGCATCGGGGATTCAAAACCTGCCTGATTTACAACCAGTAGAATAAATGCCCTGAATAGTCGCATACTCGAAGCAATACTGGATCTATCCCAATAAAAAGTTTCATAATTGTGAACATATTATAGTCAGAGCCCAGATTTTTTTATAGTCCCGTTTGGAGTAAGATAGTGTTAACATTGCAGAAATCCGATGAAGCAACAAACTTTTCTGTGTCTATCGACCAGAAGGACATCGATAATCTATTGATGAAAGAATGGTTACTAACCAACGGGCGCGGCAGCTATGCATCCTCAACGATTGTTGGCTGCAATACCAGGGCCTACCATGGACTCCTGATCGGCTCGATAATGCCGCCGGCGCACAGGGTGATGGCTTTGTCCAATTGCCTGGAGATGGTCATCTCCAATGCAGGTATCTTCAATCTGTCAACCTTCGAATTTCCAGATAAATTTGCCCCTGCAGGCTTTGGCTTTCTAAAGAAATTTCGCCAAGATACAGGGACGCATTTCGATTATGAGCTACCGGATATCGAACTGACCAAATCTGTTTATCTCCTGCGAGATACCGATACGGCCGCCATTGTATATGATTTTACTGCCGTTGCCGGGCCGGTCGAATTCGTATCGCGGCCTTTTGTGGGTTTAAGAAACTTCCATGCGCTGCAAAATTCCTACGCCATGTTATGTTCCAAATGGCTCGGAGCGGATGAAAACGGTTTGCTGGTTCGTCACCAGATACCGGGTAGCTGTGAGCTGCGGTTGTGCTGCCCATCCGCCAGATTTGAGAGGGATCCGCAATGGTGGTTCAATTTCACATATCGTCATGACAGGGAAAGGGGCCAGGGTCATACCGAGGATCTGTGGGCGCCCGGCTTTTTCAAGTGCAGAATAGATTCACCGGCAAAGATTGTCCTCTGGGCAAGTCTCACCCCCCCAAAGGCCGTCAATAAACACAGACATACAACGAATATGGATATTGATGCGGTCTGCAATGATTTGGAAAAGTACCGAAAAAATCAGAAACTTCAGATAACCATGGCAAAGGATGAATTCCGAATCCCTGTTTCAAACAGCCAGTCAAAAAATCAGAATTTGCGAATCGAAAACCTGAAATATTTCGAGATGCTTTGCCTGGCTGCAGATCAGCTTATAACCAAACGCAAGTCAAATAAACGCTCCAGTACTACTATTTTGGCCGGCTATCCATGGTTTGCGGACTGGGGCAGAGACGCATTTATCTCGCTGCCGGGCTTGCTGCTGGTAACCGGCAGGTTCGAGGAGGCAAAATCGGTACTGACGACTTTTGCCGGCGTGGCGGATGAAGGGATGATTCCGAATCGTTTCGATGATTACAGCAATGAGACTCATTTTAACAGCGTCGATGCATCCCTTTGGTTTATCAACGCAGCATTTCAATACCTGCAGGCGACCGATGATTCAAAAACTTTCGTGCATGAAATGATGCGAACAATCCACTGGATTATAGATTCATACCAGAAGGGCACGAGGTTCGGCATTCATGCTAACGCTGACGGACTTATAACCGCCGGTGATGAACAGACACAATTGACCTGGATGGACGCCAAATGTGACGGCATCGCTTTTACGCCAAGATATGGAAAAGCGGTTGAGGTCAACGCGCTGTGGTACAACAGTCTCTGCCTGCTGGCTGAATTCTACACTAAACGGGATGAAGAAAATGCCAAGCGTTACAGATCTATGGCCAAGAAGGTTCGGACCAGCTTTTGTGAACTGTTTTGGAACGAAAGTAAAGGTTACTTAAACGATTGCATTCTCCCCGACTGTTCGATAGATGACAGCCTTCGGCCAAACCAGATATTCGCAGTTTCCCTGAATTTCTCGCCATTATCAAAACAGCAACAGGCTTCGGTTGTAGAGGTAGTACAAAACCATTTATTAACACCTTACGGATTACGAACGCTTAGTCCGGATGCGGCGGAATACAAAGGTGAATACACCGGATCGTTACGACAACGCGATGAGGCTTATCATCAGGGCACGGTCTGGCCGTATCTGATTGGGCCGTTTATAGAGGCATATTTAAAAGTCAATGAATTCAGCACGAGAAGCAAAACTCAAGCCGCCAAATTCATCGAACCTTTGCTTGTGCATCTAACCGAAGACGGCTGCCTCGGAAGCATCTCAGAGATATTCGACGGCGATGAGCCTCACAAACCAAAAGGCTGCTTCGCCCAGGCATGGAGCATTGCCGAATTGATAAGAGCTTATCAGTTAATCTGCAGCTAAAACAAATCAATAACAATAAGCTATTTTAACACTTCAATTCTTCCCGGATCAGGCAGCCGTCACAGGGACAGAAGGCGCGGATGTTCTTTTCGGGTGTTGCCGGCGGCACCTCACAACCTGGCATTAAAATGAATTTGTCCGGCACTGCAATCAGGCATTCTCTGGCTGCATGGGCGACATCTTCCGGAGTGCCTTCGAACAGAACACCTGCCGGATTGAAATTGCCGCAGAGTGTTACGTCAGGCCCAGTCAGCTCCCGCGCTCTGGCGAGCGAAACCATCCAGTCCACGTCAATCACATCCGCGCCGCTGTCAGCCATGTATTCGACAATGTTGGATATATTGCCGCAGACGTGCAGCTTGGCGGTTGCCCCGGCGTTGTGAATAGCAGATATCAATTTCCGCTCAAGGGGCATGACAAGCTTGGCGTACATCTCCGGAGAAATAAGACTTGCCGCCGAATCGCCAACGCCAACCATATCCGCTCCGGCCTTGACTTGAGCGACTGCAAAGGTAATGGCGTTCTCGACAATCACCTCGCCCGCCTCGACAAATATTTCCGGCTTATCGATCAGATCCAGCATGGCATTCTCTACCCCCCGTAGATCTCCATATTCGGCCATGGGCCCTTCCACCCAACCCAAGACACTGTGAGTCTGGCCGATCTTGGCAGCCATTTTCCGTACGCTTTCGATCCGCTGCTTTGTCCGCTCAGCATTTTCGATATCGAACCGTTTAACCTGCGAAATCTCGTCTCGTGTTTTTATGAATGGTTCCTTGGGTCTTCCTACCCCCTCGACAGGATATTCAAATTCCATTCCATACGCAGAAGCTTCTCGCCAAGGATCGCTTATCGCGCTGACCTGATCGATATTAAAGGCCCGTGTTACTGCAAGCTGCGCTTCGACGAGGATATCACCGTCGAGATAATAATCCCTGTAAGAATGCCCGATAAAATGAGAAGCCCACGCCATAAAGATAGGAGTTACTGCTGGGCGGTCGTAAGCATCGTCTCTGAGAATTGCGTTAATTCGCTCTTTCGGAGTCATAAATCACCTCAAAAAAACATTAAATTCTAAACAAATTCAAATCAACGAAATTCAAATTTCAGATTACCGGCCAGCATTAAATTCAGAACCGCCAAGTTTGAGATATTTGAAAATTCAAATTCGATTTTGTTTGGGATTTAGGATTTAGTATTAGGATTTCCTTTCGAGCGAGGCATTAACCAAGGCCAAAAACGAAGCCTCTACCTGTTCAAATGTCGGCATTTTAGGGCTCTTTTCGACATTTGATTTCTTTGGCCATCGAGGCGAAATCATAAGCACATAATCGAAGCCGACCGGAATTAGATGCTGGTTTTGCCGGAAAGCCTCACGCATAAGGCGTTTAAGTCGATTGCGGACGACGGCGTTGCCGCTGGATTTACCTACGGAGACGCCCAGCCTGGAATATTCGCAATCATTCTCTGCCATATAAAGCATTAAAACTCCATTGTTGAGACGCCGACCGTTCTCCATGACAGCTTTGAATTGCTTGTTGCTGACAAGCCTTTTCTTTTTGGGAAGAGACAACCGCTTCATATTTTATGAACTCATTGATTCGGCTTTTCGTCAGGAATTTCTCCTGCTCTCTTCAGTGCCACTTTTGTTAGGATCGGTCCGATGATTTCAAAAAAGATACAGGTCGCCGTGATCGTCGCCAAAACCGAAGAGCCGATTGTCAAGGCATGAGGAGCATTGTATTTGGCATCCAGCAGTGTAAACTCGTGCTTGACGATCAGTGACAAGCCGATAGCTACGCCCGCCTGGGAGAGAATCCCCAATCCGACATACTTTTTAACTTTTTCCTCCACGTGCCCGAACATCGCCCCGATACGGGACCCACCGATAAGTCCTGCCGACCGACCGAGTATATAAACGATGCCGACAGCTCCGAGTGCGGGTAATGCGGACAATTGCAAATGAGCACCGGCCAGACAGAAAAACAACACGAACAGCAGCGGCATGACTTCCAGCAGAGGAGCCGTCACACGATGCAGCAGCGATTCATGTCGCGCGTTGGCCAGAACGAATCCGACCACCATGTTAGTCAAAATCAGCGACAAATGCCATCGTATTGAAAGGCCCGTACAAATAAGAATCACACCGAAAACGACAATAAGGATATCCCTTGCACTTTGCAGCTTGCGTACCAGCCGATAGAACAACAATCCGCCAATTCCTCCGACAATGAAACTCAAACCGATTTCTCTCGCCGGGACTAATAATGCTCCAAGAATACCTTCTGCAGTGCCTGAAGCTTCTGTTATCAAAAGGTTCTTTGCCAGGGCGGCTGCGAATCCGAAAATTATAATGGCCAATCCGTCATCAAATCCGACCACGGCATAAAGCGTGGTTGTCAGGCTGCCCTTTGCTTTACATTCATGAATGACCGCGACAGTGCCCGCTGGTGCGCTGGCCGGCGCCATAGATCCGAAAATCAACGCCAGCGGCAAATCGCGAGTCAAAGCATATACGGCAAGAACCACAACAAAAAAAGCACCGAAAGATTCTGCTAATATAATGGATATAATTCCATTACCAAGACGTTTCAGTGATGATATATTCAATTCGGAACCGATGCTAAAAGCAACAAATCCCAATGCTATCTCCGTGATGAACGAAAGCCGTTCCATAGAGGGTTCGTCAAAAAGATGCAGTACGGACGGCCCGAGAATGACGCCTACGAGCATATAGCCTATCAGTGAAGGCAAACGGGCCAGCCGGGCAGTTCGGCCTACGTAAAAAGAGATGAGCGTGGCCGCCCCCATAAGAGTAAGCCCCGATATATCCAGAAAAGACCAATCAGTTGTTACTGCAAGTATTGCCATCTATAATCCACCCATCCTTACGTATTCAACGAACCCGCCATATAATTTATTTCCTGAACAGTCGCCATAACGCCGGTAGTTTTACCAAGGTCGCCGGCAACACTCTCAATTCGACGCAGCGCTTCGTTGGTCAGATTTTTATCGACAACAGCAATAATAATCCTGCCAAAATTAGAAGGTTCATCGGACCAGAAACTCGCAAAAAGAGGCAATTTCGATAGATACACACTTGCATTCTCGGCCCCGATAATTACAAGAGAACTTGATTCGATGCCGGTCAAAATCTGCAGAACTTCCCTGAAAATATCCTCGCTTTGTATAAAAACATGGATCAGATTCTTAGCAGCCCACGGCCTGTCATTTATTTCCATATCCTTACCACGCAGAAAACTCTCGTAAACTCCCTCTGGTGTCTGCTCGGCAATGATTTGCTCCAGTGCTTTGGGCGCCAACAATCTTTGCGAAATGACCGAAAGAAGCCTCACATGCTTGTCGGATGCGACTTCGGGGGCAATAATAAAAACAATCAACCTGACCTTCTCAGCGTCAAGAGAATCAAAGTCAATTCCTTTCGGAACCGTCACAATTCCCACGACGAAGTCATTAACAGTCTTGAGGCGACAATGGGGAATCGCGACTCCCTTGCCGACACCCGTCGAGCCAAGTGATTCGCGCGCCTGGAGACCAACGAGAATCTCCTGCTCACTGACATTCTCGAGGATGCTGCTTTTCTTGGCAAGACCGGCAACATGCCGAAGTACCTCGGCCTTGTCGCTAAGCCCGGCATTGACAGCGATACATTCTTTTAGCAAAACATCAGCCAGTTTCATTATTAATATTCCTCAAATTTTTTTGTACCGATTAACTATTATTTGCTGAACACTCATTTATTCCGGTTTTTCTGACCGGATGCAAGTCTTAATTCCTTTCAACTGTATCCATGACTATACATTCTGTCGGCTTCTTTCTGCTTCGCCAGCACTTCTGCAGCGAGGCGTCTGTGGGCCGACCTGATATTTAAGATTCCTACATATTTCTCGGCATCATCCTCAGCCACTGCCGGCAGGAATTCTACATCCAATTCCTTTGCTTTCTCGAACGCTTCGGAAAGCGACATCGCAGGCACAGCCTTTTCAATCACAGGCTCGACAAGATCGAAAGCAACCAGCCAGTCATTCAATTCCTGGGTGGAGAAAGTATTCATGATGCCGTCCAATGTTATGATGCCTGTGAGCTTGCCGGCATTATCGATAACGGGATAACAGTAAGAATTCGTATCGGCCACAACTTTAATAAGCTCGTTGAGTGACAGACCTGCGGATATAGCTGGAACCTTATCGTCTAAAACATCCTTTACCTTATACGACCTTATCAGATCATTTTCGGTGATATTCAGCCCGACCTCACCGGCCTTCTTTGCTCCTATTTTCACAAACATCGGCCCGGCGAGCTGAAGCACAAATACTCCGGCAATGATTACCGACAGCATCGTGTTCCTGATGTCGCCCTCGAACCGGCTGGTCGCCATAAGCAGCAATGCAACCGCAATTGTACCCTGCTGATACAAACAGAATCCCAGATATTTTCTAATTGTCGGAACCGATTTGGATCGTACCGCCCCCCACCATGCCCCGCTTGTTTTTCCGACAACGCTACCGACAACGTAAGCAACCACAAGCAATACTACCTGCAGCCCCATGTTCGAAATATTCAGCCTTGCACCCACAATGACAAAAAACAAAACATAAACAGGAGCGGCAAACCTGTGCACAAGAGCGAAACTCGACAGCACTCTTTTCGAGCCAAGGTTGGTCAACGTCACTCCCAGAGCCATGGAGGAAATGATGACATCAAGTTCTCTGGTTATCGCAACACCAATAATCAGCAAAGCCGAGCTAATACTGAAAACCAGGACTCGCTCCGGTTCTTCAGTTCGGTTCAGTATCCAGTTCAGGAGAAATCCTGCAACCACCCCCACCACCAACGAACCGATAATCTCATAGGATGATCTCAGTAACGCCGGGAAGAAGCCTGCCTCGCCATGCCCTATCACAACTCCGGCAACGCTCACACAAATTGTATATAACACCAGGGCAAGGGCATCGTCGAGTGCGACAATAGCGGTAAGCATTGAAGTCAGCGGCCCTCGTGTCTTGTACTCCCACAGCACGCTCATAGTCGAGGCCGGGTCTGTTGCCGCACATATAGCACCGAATACAACGGAAACGGCAAGCGCCGTTTTCCAATCACTAAAATACAACATTATCCCGAAGCTCATCGCCCCGACCAAAAGGCACGCCGCCAGGCCCTCGAATAACAGGATTGAAAAGACCTGCTTACCGAATTTCACAAAGATTTCCCGCTTGAGTTCTCCTCCTATCAGAAAGCCGATGATCCCCAGCGCAAACATGTTGAAAGGTTCGAGATCTTCAATTGTCTGTTCTGATATAATTCTGAACACCGGCCCTAATAATATGCCGATAGCGACGTAGCCGACTATGCGAGGGACATGCAGACGCTGGAATATCCTGGCGCCTATCGTGCCGCCGAAGATGGCGATGCCGATCAACAGGATAATATTGAGTCCTTCACCTTCAGTCACAGTTGTAGCAAGAACATCAACCATTATTAATAACCGACATCTCTGCAAAGGCTCCTATCTGGCATCGATTGTCACGCCGGGCCAATCATCCGTCCGGAATGGACTGGCGGGCAGCTCTTCGGCGTTATAAAGATTGCATACCGGATTGTCCGCCCAGGCGTAACGCACGGCGACAGGCTCGGTCACTTCATCGCTGCTGACGACAACTTTATCGCCGTCAATCTTTGCATCGGCCCAGACAAACTTTCTGTCCCCTCCTGCAATAGCAAAGCCTTTCAATTCTTCGCCGCCTTTGGAGACAAGCCCGCCGCCGACGTGGTCGAAGCTCAAAACGATGCTGTTGCCGTCAACCTTCATTGATTTATAAATGGGGCCGGAGTACACTAGTTCTTTGCCGTATGTATCAGCCAGAGCCCACAATGCCAGACGCTTGCCGACATCCTGCTTATTCTTGGGATGAATGTCATCGGCCTCGCCGATATCGATAATAACGGCCATTCCCGTTTTCGGCAGCGACAGCGTCATTATCTGGGCCTCGCGCAATTCGGCCCAGGCACTTTCGTCCGGCTCCGGCTTGGTTTGCATAAAATTAGCCAACTGCACGAACAAAAATGGAAATTGCTCCTGCCCCCAATCCTTACGCCAGTTCTTAATCATATCCGTAAAGAGCGTTCGATACTGATATGCCCGGCCGGCGTTGGATTCGCCCTGGTACCATATCGCACCCTGTATGCCGTATGGAATCAGCGGGGCAATCATCGCGTTGTACAAGCCGGCGGGTGAATGAGGATTGCCGGGACCAAACGGCGCACCTGGCCTTCGGGGCGGATTTGTGCCCTCTGCTTTGGCCTTCTCAGCAGCCTCTTTCCATTCGGCTAATTTTTTCTCGTACTCTTCCATTGCCTGCGGATACTTTGCGACGGCATCTGCATATCGCTTTAGGATCGGCGCAGCATCCGGATTTGCTTCGAGCACTTCTAGCCTCGTCCACGCCTCTGCGGGAGTTCCACCCCACGATGTATGAATCAAACCGATAGGCACATCAAGCTCTTTATATAAATGTCTCCCGAAATAATACGCCACAGCGGAAAAGCCCGGCACGGTTTCAGGGCTGCACTCGACCCAGCTACCCTCACAATCCGATTGCGGTGTCTCAGCCACCTTGCGTGTAACATAAAAAAGCCGGATTTTCGGATAATTTGCTGCAGCGATTTCCTCTTCGGGATTGGCCGACTGGTTCACCGCCCACTGCATATTCGACTGGCCCGAAGCGACCCAGACCTCGCCGACCAGAATATTCTTTATTGTTATTGAATTCTTACCGGTAAGGATCATCTCGTAAGGGCCGCCGACTTCGGGCGCATTTATCTGAAACGACCATTTGCCGTCCTTGTCTGCTGTGATCGCCCATTTCATGCTGTGCCAACTCACTCCAACCATAACCTCTTCGTCCGGATCGGCCCAGCCCCATATAGCTACTTTCCCGCCCTGCTTCAAAACCATATTATCCCCGATAATTGCCGGCAGCTTAATATCAGCAAAGGTAATCCCCGCCCCGGCAAGTAGCATAATCAAAGAGAGGATTAATACAACGTGCTCATTCAACTTGCCTTTTTCGTAACTCATATTTCAGCTCCTAAATTTGTGCAGCGCTCTGAGTGCAGCGTGCTGCGAACATACGCAGAACACAGAACGATGAAAGCAGAACGCAACGTAAACCCAGCCATTAAATCACTTTTATCCTGAAAATGCAACTACTCCGGCCATCTCGGAATGGTTTTTCAGCAAAATAATGCTTTTTTAGTTAACAGACAGGTAGTCGAATCGAAATGCTGGGCATTAAAAAGGGCTGCAAGCAAATGCTTACAGCCCTAAGAAACTCATAACATTATTCAGTTATAGGTTCTTCTATGGATCTACAATAGGATCTTCAATTATAGACGGGTGCTTAACAAAGACGGCATTTACTGTTATATCTTCTGTAATCGTAACAGTTGTGCATGCCGAAAGCTCATCAGCTACAGGCCCTTCCCAGAATTTGAAACGATAGCCATCGTCGGGTGTTGCTACAAGATCGACAACAGTACCGTAATCATATTCAAACACACCCTCACCCGGTGTAGTGACTGAGCCGCCGTTGGTCGAACAAATCGTCAGAGTATGCTTATCAATTTCGAAGTTAGCGATCAGTGTATAATCTCCTTCGACAGTCACGGTTGTACTTGCACTGCCCGGGTCCGCTACCTTGCCGGCATCTACGGCTGTTCCCGTCCAGCCTACAAAATGGTAATGCTCGTCGGGAGTGGCTTCTATGCTGACCTCAGTACCATGATCATATTCGAACGCTCCCTCACCCGGCGTGGTTACCGAGCCACCTTCAGTTGAGGAGATTGTCAGAATATGGGTGTTTATTGCAAAGTGAGCCTTCACGTTATAGTCGCCAAGCACAAATATGGACGTAATGGGACTATCCGGATCCACAACCATTCCGGCGTCCACTGCCGATCCAGTCCAATACAAGAAGTGGTAATCTGGATCCGCTTCTGCTACGGCCTCCAAAGGAATAAGGTAATTGCCGCCAACCATGATCTCTCCTTCACCGGGCTTTACTACCGAGCCGCCTTCCGTGGAGGAAACCGTCAATTTGAAGTTCACAGCAGCAAAGTTGGCCTTCAGGTCACATTCGCCATCTACGAGTACGGTGGTATTTGCACTGCCCGGGTCTGCTACTTTACCGGCGTCCACAGCCGAACCTGTCCATTTCAGGAAATAATAATACTGATCCGCTGTGGCCTTTACTTGTACTTCTGAGCCGCATTCATATGCAAATGTTCCCTCACCGGGTGTGGTTACTGAACCTCCGTTAGTAGAGGAAATCGTCAGGTTGGTAGCAAAAATGGCCTTCAGATCGTCTTCGTCATCTACGAGTACGGTTGTAATTGCACTGCCCGGGTCTGCTACTTTACCCGCATCCACAGCAGAACCTGTCCATTCCAGGAAATAAAAATCCTTATCCTCTGTTGCTATAACTTCAACCTCGGTTCCTTCATCGTATGTAAATGACCCCTCACCAGGCATGGTTACGGATCCTCCGCACGATGAAGATATTGTCAGAGTGCGTGGTTGTATCGCAAACACACCAAGCAGCTCAACTTCGGCAATCTGCATTAAACCATCATTATTTGGACGAGACACATCCGGGAACAATAGTTGATAGTGAGCATATACCATTTGGTTGGCAAACATAATCGGCGTTTCGTTCATGGTGAAACGCGGCCATAATTCCTCCCCGGCGAAATCTATGATTTCACCGGCAGCGATTAACTCATACGGTCCATCAATGCCCTCATTCGAACCGTAAAGTTCATACGAAGTTGGATCTCGGCCGTAGTCGTCGTTGGCCGTAGTAAATGTCAATCCGGTAACAATACTTGGACCGTCCAGGGGTGTAATCCGGATTCCAGTAGCCATCGACCCACCTTTGAAATGCAGGTACTTCGTATTGACATTATTGTCGATTGCATTCGGGGGAGATTCATTACCAGGCCAGTCTCCATCGTCAGGGACACCCTTGACGATATCGCCCGGGGCGGTGATATCCCACATCTTTTCCGGGATGTAATACCTGACCGCGTTGAGGAACATCTGTTCGCCATCCGGATACAGGTCGTACAAAGCCGCTGCATGTGAGGTTACGCCATCAGGCTCGCGAGAACCTGTCAGGAAGACCAGTCGAGGACCGCCCAGCACGTCATCCGGGCTGCCGCTGGAATACTCCATTACAGCTCCGGCCGGCCATTCAGCGATAACCATGCCGCCAACAGGACCTGTGTCTGCTGATACTTCTGCGATTGTAGCCAGTACTGTTCCATCATTATCGGGGGTATTGTTATTGATGGAGATACCTCGCGATATAGTCCCATCGGTCGGAAGCGGAACTGCACCCTCGGCATACATATTGTCCATAACGCCATCGGTCAATGCGATTCCCGCAAAGATCGGGTGGGTCGTATCAGTGACCGCCAGCCTGATATCTCCAGTTGTATCCGGCATATCCGTACCATCAGTGAAGCCCATGCGGCTGCTTCGCAGCTTATAACCGCACGTGACGATCATGGGGGCTGTGACGCTGTGCCACAGGGTGGCTCCACTGCCACTGTAATGGCTGCTGTTTGCCGAGCGACTAATAATCACCAGATCAAAAGTATTGAGATATTCCACATCGGGAGTCTGCGAGGTGAGAACGCGTGTCACGTCGTAGCCGTTGGCCTTCAGCAGGTCGGTATATCCAATATCCGGTGCCTGGGTGAAGCCGACAGCGGCAGCATCGCCTGAAGGTGCATCATCACCGCCATGGTAGGAGACCCAGGCAATATTTCCGGCACTTACGCCTTCAACGATTTTGATATCACTAAATGTGACGGCACCTTTGCCGCCTGGCTCACCATCGCCTACACCAACGTACAGCTTAGCAGCCTGAGTTACATCCACACCTTCGAACGCGGCCAGCGGAATCGTCCAGGCACGGTTGGGAACCTGTGTCGCCGCAGCATACGGATGCGATACCGCAGCAACCGCACCGGTAAGGTCTTCGATAGCCA
>WOR8_10001686_pt1 | contig 22191 bp, 25 predicted proteins | sample DeeMarSeWOR38_10_FD_19890 | JGI IMG/M metagenome (IMG submission 19890) | reverse complement strand
AATGAAACGAAAGGTGGTGGAAAAGAATGGAAAAGAAATATATGGAAAGGCTGATAGGCAAATATTGTAAAATTGTCACAAAAGAACCAGGAGAAGATAGAGCAAATGTCATAACAGGCACCCTAGAAGATGTTGATTACAAAGATGGTTTTATTTTAGTTGACTCTGAACAAGGATTAGGGTGTTTAAGAATAAACACAATAATAGCTATAAAACCTGGAAACAAACACAAGAGAATTTATGAAAGAAAGAAAATAAAAGTTGAAGACCAAGCAATGGTTGGAATTGGTACACTTATTGTTTTCATAGCAATGGTTTTAATTGCCGCTGTTGCTGCAAGTGTATTGATCAGTACAAGTGAAACCCTACAATCAAGAGCTAAAACTGTTGGATCAGAAACCATAAGAGAAGTGTCATCTGGAGTCGCAATTGAATCAATTACTGGATATACAAACGCAAATAGAACCCAAATTGAGTATTTGGCAATGACTGTAAGACCAAGAGCGGGATCAAAAGACATAGATTTAAGCTTGTGTACAGTATCAGTGTTACATAATAATCTTACAGAGTTAAAACTAGATGAAAGTCTTGTAGAAGAAGTAAACACAGACAACAAAAGTGTCTTTTATACACCTGTAGACAGCGGATCTCCTTATACAATAGCAGGTAATACAACAAATTCTACCTTCGGAATAATATCATTAGTGGATGCGGATGACTCAATTATAAACACCAACGGAATGAATACCGGAGATAGAATAATAATAATTGTTAATCTAAGTGCTATAATAGAAGGTGGAGGTTTACCACCCAGACAATCAATTTCAGGTACAATGAAACCAGAAATAGGTATTATATCAGCATACGAGTTTACATCCCCAGCTGTATTTACAAACAGAATTGTACGGTTAGACTAAAGAAAAAAGAGGGAAAAAACCCTCACCCTTTTTTTATTTATTTTTTATCATTTTTTAATATTTTAACAATAGCAATTTCTGCCTTTTCACCATTAAAAAAAGTCGGTTTAGTATTAACTTCTATAGATATTTTATTACTGTCTTTGGTTAAAATAACTGTTTCATAAGTTGAGACATCTTCACCTTTTAGGCGACTTAAAAAAAATTTCTCAACATTTAAAAACCCTTCTGGAACAATAAAATCAAAAAAACTTTTATCAACTATCTCATCAACACTATATCCAGTTAGATTAACAAAAGCGCTATTTACATGTCTTAAGATTCCTCTTTGTATAATAACAGCAGAATCTTTAATTTGATCAAATATTTCATAATTATATTTCAAATCTTTATTTTCAGGTTCCATAATATTATTTTGATTAATTGAATAAGAAGGGGGTTTAATAAGTAGGTTTTCCCGGTTTACTAATTCGTTCCATTTTTCTTCAAGTTTATTATTTAACAACTCAAGTTTTTCACGCCATATCCTAAAGTCATTCATTTTTTCATTTATTTTGATTTTTTCATTTCTTAGTTTAGATTCAAGTTTATTTAATTCTTTTTTACGCTGATCAAAGTCATACATCATATTTTCATATTCTTGTCTTCTTTTTTTTCTAACAAAAAACTTTGAAAAAGAATTCATATCACTGATAATTTGACTATCACTTTTTTTCAGTTCTCCCTGCAATTCCTTATAATTTTCTAAAATTTTTTTATAATATTTCAACTCTTTTTCCAAATCTTTATTTTTAATAAGCAGATCTTCGTTTTTACTTTTCATTTTTCTTATAACTTTTGTTAAATAGTCATCAACTTTATCCTCTTTAGATAACTTCGCAAAATTTAATTCATCATATTCATATTTTGGATATTCAAAAAGTGTTTTATTCTCCTCTATAGGTAGTACCATGTTACCAACAAAACCTACATCGATAAGATCACCTTTGTCATTTTTTACTGGGAAATTACTCCAATAAACAATAATTTCCTCACCAGATTTAGTTAAAAATGGAATTTTAAAGTCGTCAACCAATTTATTAGTCTTTGAATATTCAAATAGATATCTCCACTGATCAAGATATCTAGATGGTATAAAAAAATCAGTAACAAATCTGTTTAATACCTCATTTTTTCTGTAACCAAAAACCTTTTCACATTCTGGATTGAATTTATTAATTCTCCCATTTTTATCTACACTTAATACTAAGCTATCTTGAATTATTGGATAATGGGGTTTATCTATTTTTGTTTCTTCAAATTGTTTCCCCATCTTCTCCTTATTTAATATCACTCTTATGCTAAAAATCATGAATTATTCATCTTATGCTATTCCTCAATTGTTTTAAAATTTTTTGTTTTGCTAAGAAAATATATAATTTGGATTAGAATCTACAAAAATAGGATATCTCACAAATAAAAGTATAAATATGAGTTTATAGATATTCAATATCGTCTAACATTAACTTCCCTTAGGAGGGGTAAAAATAAGACTAAAGATGGGAAAGGATGAGGATGAACTAGTTGAAGACGTAGATGATAGCGTAGCTACTACCGAAAAAAAACTATTAGATAAATCCAAATTAGAAAATGACGATGAAACTTCAAATAAATTCAAAAACAAGCTAGATGATAAAAAAGCAAATACAGAAGATTTAAGAAAAATAATAAAAGTTGGGGAACAAAACAAAGTTGATAGTAGTCAAAAACAGAAAAAAGAAGCAGACTTTTTACAGAAAAAAACTGTTGAAATAGATATAGATTCTACATCAAGAGATGCTTTAGAACAGAAACGTGCTATCCTACAGAGTATAAAAGATTTTGATTTTCTAATAAAAAAGAATTCAGAAGAAATATCCTCATTAAATAAAAAATTAGACTCTATAACAAAAGATTTAGATGATCTTGTAAGTCTATATGAAATTGTTTCAGAACAAATGAATCCCTTTGTTGGTCTTTCAAAAGTAACCAAAAAAAGATTAGATGCTTTAGAAAATTTTAATAAAGAAATTGAGGATCTAAAAGCAAGATTAGGTAATATCGAAGGTTTTGTTGATAAAACTGGAATTGACTTTGAATCTATTAAATTAAAAGGAAATGAAAACACATTAAATGAAAATAATGTTTCAGATTTAACAAGCGAAGATTTGGATGCAATTATAGAAAATTCATTTAGTACAATAAATATTGATCAAAAAATCGATGAAGCAATAGAAGAATTTATAGAAAATTTGAAAATTGGAATATAAAGTAGGTGAATTATATGGAAGATATTGAGGTAGATAGCAAAACAATAATATCTGACAGATTTAATCTTAAAAGCGAACTATCTGCCCTAGTTGAAAAAAACGTTATATCTAGAAGAATAGCAGATAGATTGGAAAAAAAGTTTAATGAGAAACAAGTAAAAATTAACAAAGAACAACTTCAGATACTTGTTAAAAAAATAAAGGAAATAATTAGAACATATAATAGAAATGAACAACCAAATAAAGATGAAGATACAGTTATTAAAGCTCTAAAAACTATAGAAACAAAATCAAATGCAGATATGAAACAACTTTTTGAAACTGTAGAAAACCTTAAACAGAAAATATCCACTATTGAAAATGGAATGTTTAAAGATGAGAAAAATAATAAAATATCATTACCAAAAATAGTTACAACGGATGATATAGAAATACCAAAAGATGTTGTAAAAACAATTAAAGAATTTAGATTTGAACCTTTAAATGAAATTCCAAATGACCCAGAAAATATCATTATTTTAATGAGATGGCTTCAATATCTTATAGATAAATGTGGTCATACTAATCTTTCAACCATACTTGACTATTATATTGATATAGGTTGGATATCACAAGAAGCTAAATTAATTTTAATTGATTATTCAAATGGAATAACTGAGGATAACAATAAAAAGGAAACATCAAAAAAAGAAGTAACTGATTTGCCATCTAAAGACCATATTCAATCACTTTTCTTTATACAAAAATTAAAAGGAAAAGAAATAGATAAACGATTTATAGAAAGAATAGATAGTGAACTTACTAGAATTACAAAAAAACTTGATAACTACCCACATTAAATAAAAATATTTATTTACATCTTTTTTGTTATAATATTAAAATAATAAAAGAAAGTTGAGGGGATATACAATAATTACTCACTAGTTTGAGGTGTAGTATAAATGGGTTTCTCATTAGTAGCTGCAACTGCAATTATTGGTGTTTCACTAATAATGTGTTTAGAAATAATAGTTGAAACAACAGTACCGACCATTACTGATTTAAATGAATCATTTAATGATATGAGGAATAGAGCTATTAACCAAGTTCAAACTGATATAAATATCACAGCTGTAACATATGAAATTAATGGGTCAAACTATGATATTAATATTACAGTTAAAAATATAGGAAGTATTACATTAAAAACAATATATTTTGATATCTTAATTAACGGTACAAAAAATGAATTTACCTGTTCAAAATCATATATTTATCCAGAACATGAAGTTTATTTCAATGTTTTAAATGTCTCTGGTTCTGGTGAAAGAAGATTAAAAATTGTTACAAATAATGGGATTTCTGATTATTATGAATTTATATTACCTTAAATGGAAAAAATCTAAGAGGATGAAAAAATGGGATTTAGTCTAACTGGAACTCAAGTAATATTCTTTATTGCGTCAGTAATTATAGCTAGTGCAGTATCAGGAGTTTTTATAGCTGTAATTACTGACGTTAGTAATAGTTTTTCAGAAAGAGGAGATAGACTACAAGAAAAGCTAGACATAGAATTTAAAATAATTAATGACCCAGATAATATATCTTTATCAGGAAATTATTATTTATTTTATATAAAAAATATTGGTGGAAGGGAAATTGTAACATCAAATGAAACCTTCAACATATTTATAGATGGGGAAATATTAATAATAAGTAATTACTATTTTTCAAAAAATTTAATAGAACCTGAAAAAGTATCTATAATATATATAGATAGTAGTGAGTTAACCTCAGGATATCATACATTGAGAATAGTTGGACCTCAAGCTATTGAGGATGAATTCAACTTTACAATATAAATTAAAAAGGATGGGATAAATAAACTATATGGGAACTAAATCAATAATATTAGAAAGAAGAGGTGAAAAAGACGGGTTTGCTGAAAGATTTGGAAAAGAAATACCTGAAGGAGCTCTTATATTTATTGAGGGAAAAGAAGGAACTGGTAAAAGCATATTTTGCCAAAGATTTTGTTTTAGCTTATTAAAAAATGGATCAACTTGTTCTTATATTTCTACACAATTTACAATAAAAAGTTTTCTAAGACAAACCGCATCTGTTGGATACGATATGAGAAAATATCTGATGAAAGGAAAACTTTTTTTTATATCAACTGAAGTAATGCTTGCTGAGACCAAACCTAAAAATACTTTTCTTGAAGGATTGCTTACATGCAAACAGCTTTTTGATCCAGAAATAATATTTATTGATTCAATATCATCTCTTTTAATTGAAAGTCTGAATGAAAATAATTTTATAGATTTAACTAACTTTTTAAATAGATTAAAAGGTTCGGGAAAAATATTAATTATTACAGCAAATCCAAATGAGTGGCCAACAAGGATAAATAGTTCACTTCAAATGTTTTGTGATATACATTTTAAGATTACTCGTGAGTCTATGCCTGGTATTGGTGTAGTTCACAATATTTATTTAGAAAAATACAACGGTGCTCGATTTAAATATGAACCATTGACTAGGTTTTCAGTTAGACCTGGTATTGGGTTGACTATTGAAACAAGTGGAGTAGCATTTTAGGGGAAAAAATGACTCAAATGGAAAAAAATGAAGTAGAAAAACTGCTAAATGATAATCTTCATCTTAGAAAATATGTTGAGGAAATAGAAAAGAAGATAGGAAAGCCGACGTTTTATAGTAAAGTTCCTAGAGATGTAAAAGCTCTTGAATTCCCGAATCTTATTTATGCTACAAAAGGTGTTGTTTTTATACATATTTTTAAAATAAAAGATATGGAAAGCCCTGAATACCATGCAATAACACCAGATTTAAATGAAGTTTCAAAAATAAAAAGTGATAAAATATTAGAATTAATGTATGAAAGAGCACATTTTAAATCAAATATAAAAACTCAATATGATCTTAAAAAAGCAATTAGAGAAGCAATAAACAAAATAACTATTTTGGATGAAAAATCTGAGGGAAAATTGCCAAAATCAAAAGGTGGAAAAGTAAAAGTAAGCTCTCAGGAAAAGTTGAGTATTGAGTATAATGTAATAAAAGATATTGTTGGAGGTGGACCTTTAGAACCTTTTATGAGAGACCCATATATTGAGGATATTCATATAATAACTGGAGAAAATGTTCATCTTATTCATAAAGTATTTGATATGGTGAAAACAAATATTCACATTGATAAATCATGGGCAAATAGGTTTTCCCAAGAATTTTCAGAAAAAATTGGTAGCCCGGTTAGTGAAGGCCAGCCTATTGCAGATGGTACATTACCTGATGGCAGCAGAGTAAACATAATTCATAGTAAAGATGTTAGTATAAAAGGACCAAGTATGACAGTTAGAAAGTTTACTGAGACACCAATTAGTGTTACCCAACTTATAAATTGGGGAACACTTGATACTGGAATTGCTGCTTATTTATGGTTTTGCCTACAGTACGGTCGAAGTGTTTTTGTTTGTGGCGAAACAGCATCTGGTAAAACAACTACTTCTAATGCTATGTTTCCTTTTATCCCACCTGATAAAAAAATTTATTCTGTAGAAAATACTCCTGAGGTAAAATTTCCACATCCGGTTTGGCAACAATTATTAACAAGATCAACAGGACCTAAAGAAGGGCATGTAGATGAGGGGGCTCTTTTAAAGGCTGGATTAAGATCTCGACCAGATTATATAATTCCAGGTGAAACAAGAGGAGTTGAAGGAAGAGTGGTTTTTCAAGCAATGCAAACTGGCCATCCAGTAATAACAACATTTCATGCAGGATCAGTCACAAAAGTCATACAACGTTTTACAGGCCATCCTATCAATGTGCCAAAAACATTCATGGATAATTTAGATGTTGTTTTAATTCAAATGGCAGTTGAACGTAAAGGGAAAAAAATCAGACGGGTCCTATCAGTTGATGAAATAGAGGGATATAATAGAGAAGTTGATGGTATAATGTCAAGGAGAGCATTTGAATGGAACCCTATTGATGATACACATATGTTTAAAGCAAATAGAAATAGTTATATTTTAGAACGGAAAATAGCAAAAATTGCAGGTCTACAAGATCCAATGAGTATATATGATGAGTTTGATCGTCGAAAATATATTTTACAGAGAATGGTTGAGGAAAAAATTTTTGATTATTATGAAGTTGTTCAATTCATTTGGACATTTTATAGAGAAGGAATAGAGAATTTACCAATTTCCATATAAAAAAAGCCATAAAACGTGGAGGGGAAAAAGCACTCAAGAATATGTTAATTAAAATCTGTAGAAAAATTAATCAATAAAGTTGAGAAAATGGCAAAACTTGATGATAATGAAAAAAATGAATTAATACAAAAATATCCGTATTTAAAGAAGTATATTAGTATAATTCAAAATAAAATGGATGAGCCTGTTTTTTATTCGGAACTACCTTTTGAAGCAAGAAATGAGGAATATCCAAATTTAATCTATTTGGGTCAGGGTTTTGTTTTTATCCATATATTTAAAACAAGAGATATGGATGAAGTTGAATATCATGCTATAGAGCCAACATTAGATAAAAATGAACAAATAAAATATGATCAATTACAAAAATTGATTGTAAAATTAGTACCAAAAAAAGAAAGTGTTATTACTGATGATGAGCTTAAAAAAGTTCTTACTGAATTAATGGATGAAATCTTTGAAATTAATGAAAAAGCTATAAGTGTAAAATCTCAGAAAAAAAGTCGAATTGGTAAATTTGGAAAATTAGACAAGATAAAAGCCACATCTTTACAAAAAAGAAATATTGAATATTTTCTTATTAAAAACTTGGTGGGAGGAGGACCTCTTGAATGCTTCATGAGAGATCCCTATTTAGAAGATATTCATGTTGTAACAGGTCAAAAGATTCATCTTACACATAAAGTTTTTGGGATGATAAAAACTAATATTGAGATTAGTAAGGAAGAAGGACCTATTTTTACAAGAAAACTTAGTGAAAAAATGGGTACACCTGTTAGTGAGGGACAACCTATTGTAGATGGTGTTTTACCTGATGGTAGCAGAGGTAATATAATTTACAGTAATGCAATAAGTCTAAAAGGTCCTAGTATGACTATTAGAAGATTTACAGAAACTCCTATTAGCATAACACAATTAATAAAATGGGGTACTATTGGCTCAAATGTTGCAGCATATCTATGGTTATGTTTACAATATGGACGTAGTTTTTTTATTTGTGGTGGTACAGCATGTGGTAAAACAACCACTATGAATGCATTAATACCTTTTATTCCTCCTGAAAAAAAGATATACACCGCTGAAGGAACACCTGAAATGCAGGTTCCACACAGAGTGTGGCAAAGATTATTAACAAAAACGACAGGGCCAAAAGAAGGACAGGTCGATTTATTTGATCTATTAAAAGCAGCACTTAGATCTCGACCAGATTATATAATACCAGGGGAAGTAAGAGGAGCAGAAGGAAATATTGTTTTTCAAGCTATGCAAACTGGACATCCATGCATTACCACCTTCCACGCCGGTTCAGTAAGACAAGTTATCCAAAGATTTACAGGTGATCCCATTAATGTACCAAAAACATTCATGGATAATCTTGATTTTGTTATAATACAACTTGCAGTTGATCGTAATGGAAAATTAATTAGAAGGTTGACATCAATTGATGAAATAGAAGGTTATAACAGAGAAGTAGATGGAATCATGTCAAGGAATGCTTTTGAATGGGACCCTGTAGAGGATATACACCATTTCAAGGCAACTAGAAACAGCTTCATTTTAGAAGAAAAAATTGCAAAAAATGCTGGATATTCAGATCCTTCAGAGATTTATTTTGAATTTGAAAAAAGAAAACATATTCTTGATAGAATAGTTGAAGAAGATATAATGGATTATTATGAAGTAGTTCAATTTATCTGGAGTTATTATAGAGAAGGGGATAAAGGAATCCCAATAGTCCTTTAGTGAAAAAAATGGCAGAAAAAACACAGAAAAAAATAAAGAAAATAAAAAAAGAAAAAAAGAAAAGGGAATTTTTAAAACAGCTTAAAATCGCATATAGAGAGCTTGAAAATCCTAAGAAATTTTATACCACAATATTGTTTCCTTTGATTATTCTTAGCATATTGATGTTTTCTATGCCATTTATTTTATCAATCTTAATTCCTTTCCATTTAGATATAAATCCATTAACATTTATTTTAGGAGGTATTATTCCTATACTTTTAGGTTTTCTTTACCCATATGTCACCTGGAAAAATAAAGAGAACGATATAAATAGTAAAATGCATTTTTTTATAACACACCTTAGAGTCTTAGCAATATCTGATTTATCTCTAAAAGACATTATTAATATATTAGGAGGAAAAAAAGTATACGGAGCACTAGGCGAAGAGCTAAGAAAAATTAGTATCCTCTCTACTCAATGGCATATGCCTTTGGCAAAAACTTTTCGTTTTGTATCAATAAGAACACCCAGCAAAATACTAAAAGATTTTTTAGATCGATTTTCACAGAGTCTTGATAGTGGAGTAGAACATAGAGAATTTATAGAAACAGAACAAGAAGCTGTTCTACAAGAATACAAAACTATATATGAATCAAGTAACGAAAATGTTATTATATTAAATGAAGTGTATGTTAGTTTACTTATAGCAATAATTTTTGTTATGTCACTTGGTATTGTTTTACCAATTATTATGGGCACAGAGGATATGAACACTTTTATTTTTCTTTCTTCTTTTCTGCTAATTTTTAGTGAAGGTTTACTTATGTATCTTTTAAAAGCAATGATTCCAACAGATGATATATGGCATTTATCTGGTGAAAAAGGAGAAACTGATGAAAAAATATTTCAGAGTTTTAAATTATCAATTGTTTTAGTTTTATTTTTTGGTAGTGTTTTATTTTTCGGAAAATATTATTTATCACTCTTTTTTTTACAATTTATTTCATTTGAGATTTTAATTGCTATTACTTTAACACCTTTATTAATACCAGGTATTAAGGTTTTTATTGAAGAACAAAACATTTCAAGAAAAGAAAGAAATTTTCTTAGCTTTTTACCAGCCCTTGGTTCAATATCTACTATGAGAGGAGGAAAAATAAATGAGTCGGTATTTTATCTAAGTGAAAAGGACTATGGAATTTTAACAAAACATATAAAAAATCTATATCGAAGATTAAGAACCAGAATTGATGATGATTCGGCTTGGGAGTGGTTTGGTGTAGATACTTGTAGTAACTATATTCAAAGATCATGTGAAATGTTTCGTGAAGCTACATATGCTGCTGCTAATCCACGAGTTGTTTCGCGAATGATTTCAGAAAATATTAGAAAAATAAGAGACCTGCGTGTAAAAAAACTAACTATAGTCAATACATCTATTGCATTGTTTGCAGGTATAACGTTTGGAATAGCATTTGCTATATATGTTTCACTTATTATCGGTCGTCATTTAAATACAATCGGAAGCGAGATTGGAGATCCTTTTCAAGGATTGGAACAAAGAATAAACATCGGAGCAATTCTCCATTGGGTTCCACCTGATGTTTATAATCAAAATTTTCTTATAATATTCTTAGTTTTAGTAATTAATTGTTTTATGTTAGCATTAACAATTCGCATGCTTAGAGGAAGTCATATGATGATAACCTTACTTTATTTTGTTCCATTTGTTTGGGTTGTTGCTATTACAAGTCTTATTGTTGAAATTGTATTCGGTGGTATGTTAGGCTAACAATTGCTTTTAAAAAATTAAAATACAAAAAGTTTTATAAGAAATAGAATTATAAAAGGATTGGAGAGACACAAAATAAAAATTTAAAATGGTCGTTTCTATGGAAAAAATTGGGATTCTAACAGGTGGTGGAGATTGCCCAGGACTAAATGCAGTAATTCGTGCTGTTGTAAAAAAATCAATAAAAAATAATTGGTATATATTAGGAATAAAAAATGGATGGAAGGGTTTAATAAACGGTGAAATTGAGATATTAACAGATTACACTGTTTCAGGGATTTTACCAAAAGGAGGAACAATTATTGGAACTTCAAGAACAAATCCTTTTAAAAATGAAGCAGATATAAAAAAAATTATTGAGAATATAAAAAAATTTGGTATCGATGCATTAGTTGCTGTAGGCGGAGATGATACCCTAAGTGTTGCTTATAAGTTTTATAAAATGGGAATTCCAATAATAGGTATACCAAAAACAATAGATAATGATGTTGAAGGAACAGACTATACATTTGGTTTTGACACTGCTGTTTCAATTGTTACAGAGGCAATAGATAGACTTCATACAACCGCTGAGTCTCATCATCGAGTTATGGTCGTTGAGGTCATGGGTAGACATGCTGGATGGATTGCAACAATTGCAGGAATCGCAGGAGGGGCTGATGAAATATTAATACCAGAAGTACCTTTTGACATAGAAGAAGTATGTCGAAATCTTAAAAAAAGATATGACCGTGGAAAGAAATTTAGTATAATAGCAGTGGCAGAGGGAGCTCAACCAAAGTTAGAAGATTTTAAAAATAATGATGAGGAAATGATTGTTCATAATGTAGGAAATAAGGTTATAGTGGCTCAATCCACTGAAAAAGATGCATTTGATCATGTGAGACTTGGTGGTATTGGTAATTTTTTAGCAAAGGAATTAGAAAAGCGTATGCAGATTGAAACAAGGGTAACGGTTTTAGGACATGTACAAAGAGGGGGAACTCCAACAGCCCGTGATAGAGTTTTGGCAACAAGGTTTGGTATAGCTGCTGTAGAATTAATTAAAAAAGAAGATTTTGGCAAAATGGTTGCTCTGAAAGGGGATAAAATTATATCTGTTGAACTTGAAAAAGTTATTAATAAATCAAAAACTGTTGATATGGAATTGTATGATATAGCAAAAACATTTTTTGGATGATAAAAAAATTATTTTAATCTATTATTGTAGCTCAATTATTTTGTCAATATATATACTAGGTGTAGTAAAACTAATTACTCCGCTTATTCCATTTTCTGGTACAACATTACCAGAAATCTTTGTTCTAGGAGGTATTCCCGAAAAACATTGCGTTGTATTTACCATAAGAACAACCATATCCTCACTGTTAATTATTGGATTATTTACCGTGCATGAATTGTCAACATCTCTTATTATCATTATACCATAAGTTGTTGAAGTTAAGAGGCTTGAATTTAATGTACCAAATAAACCATCTGAAACATTATCACTAAAAACGTTGTTAGAGTAATTAAGAATTACCTGTTTAGAAGTATTAGATAATGATATGTATGTATAATTAAGATCAATTTCATCTGAACCCGCAGTTGTTCTTATTATTATTGCAAGCTGGTCAATTAAGGAATTATTGCTATATCCAACTATATAGGTTATTTTCAATCCATTAGATATATCTTTAATAACCTCTTGGCTGGTTTTTAAAGTTTGTTGCTCTAGACTATTCATAGTTTGAATAATTACAGATGCAGCGATACCTGCAACAAGAATCATGGCTATAAAAATTATTAATGAACCAATACCTATAGCAGCATTATTATCAGCTTTCGCCCCTCTAACTATTGTAATTTTAACCCTTCTCACCTCCCAGTAAATAAGGGTTTCAGGCATCCCTAAAGAAAGCCCATCCAATATTAAGAATCAAAAGATAGAATAAAAATTTATTGTTTTTAAATATTTCAGATAAATTGAAAATATTTCTAAAAAACAAGGGTTTTTAATTTAAAGTAATAAAATTTTAAAAAATTAATTTTTAGAAATTCAATTTAAAAAAAAAAGGATTGAAAGTGTGGTAAAAAAAAAATCCACACTGAATGTTTTAATATATTTATTGGAGATCAATTACGTTATCAGTGTATGAAGCTGGTGTTTGGAATGCTATCATACCTGGTGATCCTTCTTCTGGAACAATCATTCCCCAAACATCAACTCTTTCTGCAATATCATTGAATATACTTGTTGTATTTACACACAAATATACCTTGTCTCCTCGATTTATTACAGGAGTTGGCCCTGCTATAGAACCATCTGCATCTTCAACAACTATGATACCAAATACTGGTCCACTATCTGGGAAACATCCAGTACTATCATTAAATAAATCATCTAGTCCGTCATCTGTATCTACAAAGAAACTATCTGTATAGTTTAAAATGACTTTCACATCAGTATTTGATAATTCTACATATGTTTCAGATAAGTCAATACCATTAGATCCAGCTCTTGGTCTAATACCAATTGCTAATCTAGAGATATCATTTCCATATGCACTTGAGTAGCCTAAAACGTCAAATACTGCTATACCACCAGAAACTTCATCTGTTGTTTCACTACCAGTTGCCATTGCTTGTGTCTCAAGTCTCATACTTGTTTGAATTAACACAGATGCTGCAATACCAGCAACAAGAACCATTGCAATAAAAACGATCATAGCGCCAATACCAATACTTCCAACATCCTTGTTCTTAAGGATTTTAAATAGTTTATTCATTTCTTATTCACCTCCTCATTGTAAATCATAAACAGAAACACTATATGATGCGGGTGTAGTAAAAGATATTACACCAGGTGATCCATGTTCTGGATAAATCCACCCATATACATTAGCTCTCTCAGCTATACCGGTTCCACCATAGCATGCTACTGTATTAATAAATAACATGACCTTATCTCCTCTGTTTATAGCTGGGTTGAATCTGGTAACCGAAGAATCAGCATCTTCAAGGACCAAGATACCAAATTGTTCTTTGGTTAAATCTGCATAAGAAAAACCAAATACATTACCATCAGTTGTATTAACAGAAGCATTAAAGTGATTTGAGTTTGCATAATCATATTGTAATAAAATTTTCGAAGTTCCATCTGTTAGTAGAATGATAGTTTCATTTAAATCTATATTTGGTGAGCCTGCTCTTGGACGTACAGTTATTGCTAAAGCATCAATGTCTGTAGTTACATGGCCCTCAACATCATATACTGCAATACCACCAGCAACTTCATCTGCTGTTTCTCGACCAGTTGCCATAGCTTGAGATTCAAGAGTTGTACTCGTCTGGATTAACACTGAAGCAGCTATACCAGCAACAAGAACCATAGCAATAAAAACAATCATTGCACCAATTCCAATGCTTCCAACATCCTTGTTCTTAAGAGTTTTAATTATATTTTTCATTAATCTTCACCCTCCTATTGTAACTCCAAAACATTATCAGGGTAAGATGGAGGAGTCATAAAATAAATAACTCCAGGTGATCCTTCTTCAGGTATTACTGTTCCCCAAACGTTTGTTCTTTCTTCTAAGCCACCAAAAGCAGCAGATACGTTAATACCAAGAATTATATAATCCCCAGAATTTATAACAGCAGAATTTCCAGTACTACATGAACCATCAGCATCTTCTAGAACAATTATACTAAAATCTGTTGCATTTGCTGTGTAAAAACTATAATTAAATATTTCACCATCAACGTCATCTGCTAATGTAAAACAACCTGTATCAAAACTTAAAAAATTTTTTGTCGAAGAATCTGAAATCTCAATAATTGTTTGACCAAGATCAATATCTCTAGAACCAGCTCTTGCGCGTACAATAACAGCTAGTAAATCAATCGCACCAGTTGTTTGATAACCTTCAATTCCTACAACATCTAAGCCACTAGATACCTCTGCTGTAGTTTCTTGTCCTGTTAGCAATGCCTGAGATTCAAGTTTTGTACTTGTTTGAATCAACACAGAGGCTGCAATACCAGCAACAAGAACCATAGCAATAAAAACGATCATCGCGCCAATACCTATGCTTCCAACATCTTTATTTTTCAATATTTTAACTATGTGTTTTCCCATCTTCTTTTCATCCCTCCTATAAGTTGTAGATAAACAACTTTTTTTAGAGTGCTAGCGCTATTAATATTTGGATAACTTATATATTTTATTTGCATGTGGATGAGCAGATGTATATGCAGGTAAATCAGTAGGTATATATTCAACCAAAACAGTTATTACATTATTATTTGATAAAAAAAATAATTTTACAATTCCTTTGTCATTTTATTAACTTCAAAATCTAATTGCATAAGTTCTAAATCTAAACCCATTTCTTCAATCGTTGTATTAAACTCTTCAGATATACTATTTTTTAATTCCTTAATAAAAAAATGATCTATGGGTTTATATGCCAAAATTATTGTTTTAGAAAAAAAATTTATAATTTGTTTCTTTTTTTTAAAAGAAAAATAAAAATCAATACAGCAATTATTACAAAAATTATTTCAAAACTAGGAGTGTTAGTAGTATTTTTATCCATTTCATCTGTTATATAAAGCGTAAATGCTTTTGATCCACTGTTATTTTTATTCCAATCAGTATCTAAATTTGATGGATAGAAACAAACTATTATTTGTTGATTTTTTATAAATAATGTTGACCATGTAAATGAAACAACCTTTGTTTCATTCTGATTAAGAATTATTTTTTTTGATAAAGAAAAATGTTCTTCATCTGTGAGATTTACAATAAGCTCTTCAGAACTATTAAATCCACTATTAATCAAAGTTACATTTATCTCATAAATTTTACCAATAGTCACATTATTTTTTATAATATCTTTTATTAGTACATAAGTTGGTTCACCAACTATAGAAACTTCAGCTCCATCTGCTTTAATCAAAAAATCATTATTAATTATTAAAAATAGATTAATAAAAAGAAAAAGGGAAAAAACTAGGATAAATATTTTTAATTTAAATTCACCCACCTCTTTGTTTTAGGAATTCTTGTTGTATATTTAAGATTAGTTACTTAAATATTACATATAAATTTATAAAGATGATAATAAATAATGTAATTTAAAAGAGGGGATGAAATGCTAAAAGATAGAGGTATAAAAAAGGGTATAGAAGTCCTTGTAAAAGATGTTCTTGATCCAAATGTATCTGAGAAAAAAGCTAGGGTCGTAAATATCTATCCACATCCTAGTAGATGGTTAATTGTACAATATGATGATGGAAACATGGATCAAGTTGAAGAAAGTCAGGTTACTACGATGTTTGAGATTAAAAGAAAGGGAAAAGAATTTTAAAATAATTTATCAAACAATAATTTTAGGTTGACTTTATTTTTTATTTAGAGATTCAATTATATCTTTTCCAAATTCTGTTAGTCTATAAATTTTAATATTTCTTCCACTAGAGATTTGTTCAACGATTTCCAGAGCAATAAGTGATTCTTCTTCCTTGTATCTTGAGCCCATACCACGTATGGCACCTAAAACATTAGTTGGAGTTGTTTTAACATTATAAGCTATTTCAGATGTATAACTTCCACCTGGGCCAATATCGAAAAGATAATCTGCTATTTTTTTTCTGATATTGCTTCTTCTTAAAGATCTAATAATTAAAGGTCTTATTTTATCTTTTGAAAAAGCATTCTCGCTATCAATCTGCATCCCATCCGCTCAATATTTTTAGAAAGAATGCTATTTCTTATTTATAAATTAATCGAAAATTTTCATTCAATATTAAAAAATAAAGAATCAAGTCAACATTTAAAATTAATTTTAATCAAATTTTTTAAAAATATAAATAATCTTAAAAGTAAATTAATTATTTTCTTTACACATTTTAATTAATTAGGGGCAATAAATATGTCAATAAAAAAAGAATTATTAACCGAATTAACAGTTCAGCAATTAAAAGAGCTTGCAGAAAGTAAAGGCATAAAATTTAAGCTAAGCGAAATACAAAAAAATTATTACGCTAAATGGAGCGAAAAAGATATGATTGTAGATTTGATGGTTGAAAAAGAAGCCCTTACTATTAGGGATATTGAGAAATTTCTAAAATCACAAAATAACTTTAGTGATTAAATAATTATTATTGTTTTATTGTTGAATGAATAAATATTTAGAATTTGCTAAACTTATTAGACCATACGGAATGCTATATCTTGGATTAACACCAGTTTTTGGTGCTATATGTAATGGTATGTTTAATTCCTTACATCTATTAATATTATTTTTCATTGGAGTACTTTCACATATTTTTACATTTGTTCAGAATGATATTTTTGATATTGAGGTTGACAAGAAATCAGCCTATGTTTCAAAAAGACCATTAATAATAGGGGCAATTTCTCAAAAAGAAGCAATATTTATAGTTATATTTTCTTTTTCAGTATCTATTATTTTAGCTTTGGTTTTTGTTTTTACCCCTTTATCTTTTATTTTTTTGTTGCTTTCGTTTCTTTTTGTTTCTTTGTATAATAAATTTAGTAAAAGATATTTTTTTATGGAATATATATTATCCACGGGGGTATTTACATTTGGATTATTTGGAGTATTTTCTACCTCTGCAACAATTTCCAGCTTAGCTATTATTATTTGTTTTTTTGCATCTGTTCAATGGTTGTTTAGTGTTGGAGTTTTTGCTAATTTAAAAGACGTTGAATATGATTCTAAAATTGGTATAAAAACAACACCAAGCATTTTAGGGGTTAAAATAATAAACGACAAATTACTCATAACAAATGTTTTTATATTTTATGCATTTGGTATAAAAATTCTCCATATTTTTATTGCTATCTTACCTTTTTTATTTGGATTTACATCAATTTATATAAATTTTTTACCCATTCCTTTTGTATTTTTTGTTATTTTATCTGTTTTTGTTTTATTTCTTTTAGGAAAGATTTTAACTACTTCTAAATCTGAACGAGAAAAAATGCTGATTTATGAAGGATTGCAGGAAGGATTTGCATTCTTGCTTATTCCTACTGTTCTTGCAAGTTATCTAATTGAAAATATTGGAGTGTTGTCAACAGTTTTTCTAGTTGCTTTTATGATCACATGGCCATTGGTCTGTTTTAGAGTGCTTTTTGGAAAAAAAATGATTCCATTAGAATGAGAAAAAACACCTAGCGACTTTTTTTTACACCCACTTTTTTACAGAATTTTTCTATTGGACATCTACTGCAAAATGGTGAGACAGGAACACATATTGTTTGACCAAATGTAACAAATAAAAGATTAAAATCATTCCAATATTTTTTAGGGAGTATTTCCTTAAGAGCTGATTCGGTTTGTTCCGGTGTTTTTGTTTTTATCCAACCCAATCGATTCGGGATTTTATGGCAATGGGTATCTATTGGTAAAAAACCCTGTTTTTTGTGACCATATAACATAACAATATTTGCGGTTTTTCTCCCAACTCCTTTTAATTTCAATAGTTCGTTGAAATTATCTGGTACTTTTCCATTGTAATTTTTAATAAGTGTTTTAGATATTTCTTTAATTCTTTTTGATTTTGTTTTGTAAAAACCAGTTGGATAAATCAGTGATTCTATTTTTTTTGTGGACAGTTTTAAAATTTTTTCTGGAGTATTGTATTTTTTAAGGAGTTTAACAGATGCCTTATCTGTTACTTCATCCTTTGTTCGTAGACTTAAAATACAAGATATAAGCGTAGTAAAAGGAGTATCAATAATATCATCCCATCTTGATTTTGATGCACTTGGTGGTTTACTTTCTTTTAGTTCTTCTTTTAATAATTTAAAGATTTCTTCAATATTTTCTATTGTATTTTTCATAATAAGAATCTCTTGTTTTTAATTAGAAATGAATGTATAATCTATTTTGATTTAAAAGTTTATAAAAATAAAAAAGGAAGTTTTTATTGTTTCTTCCTTATTAAAAACAAATATGTAACTACAATGATGATAATTATAATAAGTATTATGATTCCAACAACTAAAACATCATGTTCGCCTTCTTCTTCTTGGCTGCCGTCGTTAATAAAAATTATACTGGAAATAACAGATGCTCCCTGATATTCACCTGCTGTTGACTTTGGTATAAATGAAAAATTAATTGTTTGATTAATAAATTCCTTTGGTGGATTAATTGTAAGGTTTACTTGTATTGTTTCATTTATTTTCAATGTAAATACTTCTTGATCAAAGGTTGCTGTCCAATTTTCTGGATTTATAAATTGAATTGAAATTATACTATCTCCATTTCCTTTATTTGTTATGTTTATGGGTACAGTAGTATTTTTAAGTGGTGGAATTAACAATTCTGATTCAGCTTCAACTGATATATCTGGTTCATAAGCAACTTTAACATTTATTGTTGTTGACTTTGTAATAGCATCTATAGCACCAATTCCCATAAACTCAGCTTTTATTTCTATAGCATCTGTTAACAATGCCGTTGCATTTTCATTTACTGTATATTCAAGTTTAATTGTTTTTTCTACTGAGGAATTAGCATTTTTATAAATATCATCAAAACCAAACTCAACTACATTTGTGTTTATATTTGCTGTACACCAGGTTGGACATTTAGATATTGATATAGTTAAATTTGATTCTGGCAATGCTTTAATTTTTAATAGATAACTTGGTCCAAACAATAATACCCTTCCAATTCTTCTTTTAAAAAATATCCATTTTGCAATTGAACCCATATCTAATTTAAATTTTACTTTGATATCAACTTCTTGTTTTTGTAAAGGAGCAATTGGTTCATCTGTTACATTTTTTGTATATTCAAAACTGATTTCAGGAGTGGAAATACCGACGGCTTGTGTTTTTTCAGGAATTTCTTCTGCAAATATAATAGGTGAAGCTAATACACAAAATAGATATATTACTAATACAGGAAATATAATTATTTTCTTCATACTTACACCTTATTCTTTGTTATATTGAAGTAAACAGTATATAAATTTTATTATATAATTGTATACGAAAAAATTAATAAACTTAGAATGTCTAGGAGTGATATAAACTTATATTTACTATCAGATTACTTTTTATTCTAATATTTTTTTTATTACAATAATTTTTTTGTTTTATGGAATATCATATGGTTTTTTTGCTGGATGCCAATCGATATTATACCAATAGCACACGGTTTTTTTAAAGACTGTACCAGGACGAAATACAAAATATATTACTTTTTCTCCTTTAATAAGTCGAGGAAGTCGTAATTTCCAATCATCCCAATAATTACCATTCCATTTTATTCGTGGTAAAAATTGTAAATAGAGTACATATTCAAAATAAGCATGCTGTTCATTATCAATAAAATTGTTTTTCTTTACCTCATAATCATCTGCCCCATAAAATTTAATACCTAATTGATTCTTTGTAATTATGTTATCATGGATGACATTGCGAAAAGAGCCAGACAATCCCATACCCATAATATTATTTGTGATGATGTTTCCATATACAAAAAAGATGTAGATATTATCAGGTGGTGGAGGATAATAATTACTAATACCCATCTCTGCATTTCTGATGGTAAATCCACTGAAGTTTACATATCCACCTATTTCAACAGCAGTGCCAGTTCCCTGTGCATCAATTATGGTGTATTCTTTTTGCTCACCTAAAAGATTTATATCCTTTGGTATTAAAATATGCTCGTAATAGATTTTTTTATAGACATAAACGGTATCTCCATCAGAAGATGCATTTATCGCACTTTGAATAGTAGTGTAATTACCAGGCCCGCTACCTCCAACATACAACCAACTACCTTCAGATGTTGCTAAATTTGGTTTTTCTATTTTATTTGCAATAGATGGAACTATGCATGTTCCAATGAACAAAAGAAGGACTCCAATAAGAAAACCTTTTTTGAACCATTTATATTTCATTTTTTATCCTCCTGACATATTATATGGTTCTTTTACTGGATGCCAGTCGAAATTCACCCAAGGAAATATAAAAAAATAACCTAAGATTATTTTTGGTCCAATTCCAATCCAATTATCATAATAATTACCAATCCAATAATTAAAGAAAGATAAGGAAAAGGTTAGTCGGGTTTTAATAAAATTGTTCTGTTTTAAAACATTAAAATACGAGCTAATTTGCTCAAAACCAAGATAAATACCATATGCATCTTCTTCTATGTTGTTTCTATAGATGGTATTATGATTTGATTTACCAAAAAAGGCTATCCCAAAGCTATTTTCTATAATATTACAATCTGAAATATTACAATAAGAAGATTTGATTTTAATACCATATGTAGTTTTAATACTATTATTTTTTGAGGTTATTGTAAAACTGTAAATTTTTACATAATCTGCAGTTATCAAAATAACTGTATCAGAAATATTGGTAAGTGAATTAATAATTGTATCATCTGTATTTTCACCAATAAGGTTTATTTTCTTATAGAGATTAACTTCTTCATAGTACGTGCCATTAAAAACAAATATAGTATCTCCATCAGTTGCATTGTTTATCGCATCCTGAATCCTGGTATAATTATCTGGACCACTTCCACCAACATACAAAATATTACCATCAGAAACACGCATAGAAAATCTCTCAACATTATCAATAGCAGATGATGGGGTAATACTTATGCAGATAAATGATAAGATTATTACAATAGCAAGGGTTTTTAATAACAACTCTTTCTTCATACTACCTCCCTCTTTGTAAAATGATAATCTAGTATTAAGTATTTAAAATGTATGCTAATAATTATCACAAAATAACATTAAAATTTATTTACAAATTATTTTTATTTAATAAAAAATAAAATTACGCTGGGGAGGAGATTTGAACGCATGGTTACTAGTAAAAAAACGATGGTTTCTCCTGTTAAGACTAAAATGAGGCAGTGGCAGAATATGAAATATTTTTTTCAGTAATGTGAATCCTTCTAAAAATCTATATATCATATAGTTCTTTTGTTTGATGCCTAAAAATAAAAAAAACCATTTGAACTTCTTTTAAATAAATTTATTGAAAACGAAGAACAATTGCTGGTAAAGGTTCAAGATTTATCATATTATAAGGTGCCAAAAAGGGCAATGCCCATTTATACAATAGTAATTTATTTATCATAGGTGTATTATAGATAATTCTCAAAATATTTTCCCATGATTTAGTATTACCAGGTGAGTTTAATGCAGGAACATGAATATTGGAGATATTCACATATAATTTAAG
>WOR8_10001685_pt1 | contig 22193 bp, 17 predicted proteins | sample DeeMarSeWOR38_10_FD_19890 | JGI IMG/M metagenome (IMG submission 19890) | reverse complement strand
GCGCCGGGACATCGAGCGCGCGCTGTTTGACTTCAACCGTCGGCTGGGGAAAGACGATGTCGGCCTGTTCTATTTTGCCGGCCATGGTCTGCAGCTGACAGATTCCACCCTGCTGCTGCCGATAGACGCGCTGACCGATTCCGCTGCCTCGGCGCAGGCCAGCGGCATAAGCCTGGCGGAGATCATCGCAGAGATGTCGCGGCAGCGACCCGCCAGTCCGAACCTGGTCATTATAGACAGCTGTCTGAACAACCCCTTCGCTCCGCCAGCCGCAACAACGGCACCTGAGCGCGCCCGGCTCCAGGTTCCGGACCAGACACTCCTTGCCTTCGCGACGTCCTCCGGCGCAGTCGCCTACGATGGCAACGGACAGCATGGCCTGTACACGGCCGAGCTGGTGAAGGCACTGACCATACCCGGCCTGAGCCTGCGGGAGATCTTTGCACGGGTGCGGCTCGCCGTAAGCCAGCAATCCGCAGGCAGACAGATCCCCTGGAGCGTCTCAACACTGCAGGAAGACCTTCATCTCGTGGCCGCGCAGAGCGGGTTGATGCGCGCGCAGGTGACGGCATCGCCCGCGTCGCCTGCCATGACCCTCAGCATGCTGAGCCGGGGCATCCTTCCCACCGACGGCGAAGCGCGGTATGAGCTCGAATTCTGGGAGTCGGTGAGAAACAGTACCGATGCGGCGGACTACGAGGCCTATCTGGAGGCCTATCCCGACGGGCGTTTCGCGCCGCTCGCCAGGTCGCGCGCCGAACGTTACAAGAAGACGTCGGCAGCTGCGCCCGAAGAACCGGAACCTGCTGTCGCGGAAGAACCGGAACCTGCCGTGATTGAAGAACCGGAGAAACCGGCACTCAGCATCGAGGCCATGGATGCTGAATACGAGGTTGTGACCAACGCGAATGTCCGCGAGGAACCGTCCTCGCGAGCGACTCAGATCGGCGAACTGTCACGTGGCAGTACCGTACAGGTCACCGGAAGACTGCTCGATCGAAACTGGTACCGGGTAGAGACCTCGGCCGGTATCACCGGCTATGTGTACGGGGAGCTGCTGCGCGAACCTGCCGCTCGACCCGCACCGGTTGCGACACCGCGACCTGCACCCAGACCGGTCGCGGCACCGACTGTCCCGGCCGCGCAACCGGCGGTCACGACAGCCCGGGGTGAAGCCGCCCGGGACTGCGCCACCTGCCCGGAAATGGTGGTCCTGTCAGCGGGCAGTTTTACCATGGGCAGCAGCAGCGGCGACCGGACCGAAACACCCGCCCACAAGGTGTCCATCGCACGGCCCTTCGCGATGGGCAAATACGAAGTCACCCTGGCACAGTGGAACGAGTGCCTCAAGGCCGGCGCCTGCAGCCACAGGCCCAAGAAGGCAGGCCCCTCCGAGAACTCCCCGGTGCGGGATGTCAGCTGGAGCGACACGCAGGAATACGTACAGTGGTTGAGCAGGATCACCGGGCAGAAATACCGGCTGCCGACCGAGGCCGAGTGGGAGTATGCGGCGCGCGCCGGGACACAGACCCGCTTCTGGTGGGGCGACGCCGTGGGAGACGCGCAGGCAGACTGTAAAGGCTGCGGCGGAAGCTGGGATCACGACACCCCGGCCGATGTCGATTCCTTGCCGGCCAACCCTTTCGGCCTGCACGGCATGAACGGCGGTGTCTGGGAGTGGGTAAGCGACTGCTGGCACAAATCGTACAGCGGGGCGCCCACGGACGGCAGCGCCTGGGATTCCCCTGACTGCCGGCAGTATGTGATTCGCGGCGGCTCCTGGCGCAACGATCCGAGTTACGTACACTCGGCCAGCCGCTTCAAATATGATGCGAATGTCCGTTACCTGCTCAACGGCTTTCGTGTCGCCAAGAGCCTCGACTGACCGTGGCGATCGGCGCGCCGGCCGCGGACGGGTTCTCTGTCAGCGCTCCGCGCGCACCTTTTCCCGGAGTCGTTCCAGCAGTGGCTTGGGCTTGGTCGTGATGACGACGAAATCCGCGATGATCTTGTCCTTGCCCGACGCATCGGCAATGCGTTCCAGCCGTTCGCGAACCGCCGCCAGGTACTCGGGCCCGCTTTCATGCTCGTCCCGCAGGCCGTCAAACAGCCGCTCGGGTGTAAACACAACGGCGACCAGTTCGTCACCAAACGGTTCGGAAATGATCCATTGCCCGAGATCTCCGAGTGTCGCGGAATAGTTCCCCGGCGCCTGATTGTTCTCGGCCCGCGGGCTGGGCAACATGTGAACCACCCCGCCGTCCAGGGAATAGTAATCCACATTGACATAGGAGTCGTAGGGCGGTGTGGTGACGTCAACGACCAGGGGGTCGCCCTCGGCAAGTTCACCCGCCTTGGCGCGGGTCTCGATGGACGCGCGCTGCTCCGTCTTTGCATTCGTAGTCCAGTAGGGCGCATAAAGCTCGATGATGGCGCACTTGTCCGGCGCGACTTGCGTCAGACTGAAGCTGACCTTGCGGGTGCCCGGCAGGGCAGCCAGGTCTTTTTCCAGACGCTTCACGTCCAGCTGTCTGGATACGTAGCCGTGTACATCCACCACGCCGTCTTCCACCGCGACGTGCAGCGCCGCACAGGGGATCTTCTCGATAATCGGCATGACCGATGCGAGCGACACCTCGGGTGGCCGCGAGACGATCGGCGCGACCGCCTGCGGTTCTGCCGCCTTCGCCAGCCTCTCCACTTCGGGCGGCTCCGGCTCGGACTCCGGCGCCACGGCGCTGATCACCGGCGGCGGGTCTGCGTCTGCCTCCTGCTCGGCCTGTCCGGCGGCCGCAGCCGGCGGCGGCTCGTGAACCTGCAGGCTCGCCTGCTCGACAGTCTCGCTGAGCACGCCGCTGATCGGCGGCAGCCCGAGGTTCGGTTTGACATAGTAGTAGGCGGCGGCGCCGCCGGCCAGGACCAGCACCGCGATACTTCCCGCCACCAGGGAGACGGGTCGCGAGGGCCGGCCGCCCGACCTGATGTCCTGCAGAAAGCGCCTGACGCTCGGCGTCCTCTTGTCACGATCAAAGGCGAGCGCCGACTTCAGCACCTTCCATTGCCTGCGCGTCAGCGTCTTCCTGCGTTCGGGTTCGAGGCCTGCGTCGCGCGCCTCGGTCGCCTGCATCCGGCCAAACGGGTGGCGGCCGGTGAACATCTCGTAGGTGATGCAGGCAAGCGCATAAATATCGTCCCGTGGATCCGGTTCGCGGTGCTCGAGCATTTCCGGGCTTGCGTAGGTGGGGGTCAGCGCCCCGAGTGATCCCGGGTCGAAGCGCGTGGCTTCCATGTCGGTGTCGTCCGGCTTCTGGAAGGCCCGCGCAATGCCGAAATCAATCACCTTGATCTGACCGGTCTCGGTCATGATGACGTTGGCCGGTTTGAAATCGGCGTGAACGATGCCGTTGTCGTGTGCGAAGGCCAGCGCCTTGGCGATACTCTCGAGAATCCGTACGGCTTCCTCGTGCGCCAGCCCCTTGAACCCGGGCGCCCTGAGGATCTGGGCCAGCGATTTCCCCGACAGATATTCCATCGTCATGTAGACGGTGGAGCCATCGCGGTCGAAATCGTAGACTCTGACAATATTGGGATGCGCCAGGCTCTGGGACTTCTTGGCCTCCCGCTGCAGCGCAATCAGCGAATCGGGGTGGGCACGAAACTCGACATTCAGGACCTTGACCGCCACATAGGGGTTACGGTCGTCGGCCTCGAGCTTGCGCCGGTCGAGGGCCTTGTAGACCGTACTCATCCCGCCCGAGCCGATACACTCCTCGAGAACGAAGCGGCCATTGAGCACGTCGCCCGTGCCCTTGATGCGCTCGACCTCGGGCATGCGCGCGACGCCGGCGCCCGCCGCCACAACGGCCCGTGCATCGGTGCCTGCCGGCTCGGCGGCAGGCGGCTGCGAGGGGCTCACGAACAGACTGGTCGCAAGACGCGTGCGGCTCAGATCCGGGTCGACAAACCCCGCACTGCCGCCGGCAGCCTGCTCGATCCTGCTCCTGACGGCCTGGTGAATATCCGGCGGCAGGGGCACCTTGGTGTTTTCCTCGTCCAGCGTTTCGAGCAGCCATTTCGCGTTCGCGCGATCGCCTTCCAGTATGCGGTCGACTTCCGCAAACAGTTCGTCGCCGGAAAGAGCCCCGCTGCGAAAAGATCTGAGTGCATGCGCAAGACTTGCCATGTTCGACTACACCTGTTCGGCGCCTGCCCGCCTATGGGTCACGGCCTCGAGGCGACGGTTCGCGAGCGCATGATTGAGGTCGGTGGTGTCGGGCAACTGGTCACCGAAGCCGGTGGTTGCCTCGAACCGGATCACCGCGACAGTCACGTTGTCACGCGCCCCTCGCTCCAGGCTGAGGTCAACGAGTTCGCGACTGGCCTCCTCACAATCGAAGCTCTCGAGGATGGTTGCGAGCTCCTGTTCATTGACCTCTTTGTTGAGACCGTCGCTGCAGAGCAGAAATGCATCACCATCACGCAGGAAGGCGCGGTATTCATCGAGGACAAGTTCGTGCTGGGTGCCGACGGCGCGGGTGATCCGGTTGGCCAGCGGGTGAGACTCCGCCTCCTCAGGCTGCAGTTGCCCGTTTGCAACCATCTCCTGGGCGATACTGTGGTCCTGAGTGATCTGCGTCAGTTGGCCGTTGCGCATCAGATAGGCGCGGCTGTCGCCCGCCCACAGACACCGCCACTCCCGCTTGAATACCAGGAAGGCAACCACCGTGCTGCCCATGAGTTGATCGGATCCCGCCTTGACAACCTCGTCGCGTATGCGGTGATTGGCCTGTTGCAGCCGGTCTCTGACCTGCTGCACGAAGTCCTCCATGGAATGCGGCTTACCCAGGCCGCTGAATGACTCAACCACGATGTGACTGGCCACATCGCCCCGGGCATGGCCGCCCATACCATCTGCGATGAGCCACAATCCAATGTCATGCAGCGCGAGGTAGGCGTCTTCATTGATCCGACGCCGCCTGCCGGTACTGGTCCGGCAACATGACCACCAACGGTAACTCATTGTGCACCATCCTCCAGCGCGATCCGCACAAGCTGATGTTCGGTCCCTTGTCGTACACCTGCGAAAGCCAGCGCAGCTCGGCCAGTCCGCACCCGCACTGCTTGTAGAATCTTTATTCTTCTAAAGGCGCTCATCTGAGGAATTGCAGTCGGGGATCTTTGCCCCAACCGTGCCGAGTGATACCCAGGCTCCCGTTCCGGCTGCCTTAAACTTTAGTACAAACCGACGGAGTTTGTTGATTTTCTGCACTGTGTTGCCAGGCACCTGTCACGCTGAGGCTCACGCTCGCGGCGCAACCACGGATTCTTTATTATTCGTTCATTTATTAGGCGCTTGTCGCGAATTATTGTAAAGCGGCAGATGCCCACTGGGTTTTTTCGCCCGTGTTAACAACTATAATATAGCTGTGGTGCTGGCTGACAAGAGCAGTGGCGAGGCAGGTGCCCGCGAACGGCCCAGCGTAAGGGCTTGCGCGGCGAAGGATGCCGCCTCACCAGTCGTTAACCTGTCTGCGCTGCCCTGTCCGCCAGTCCAGGCGATGTTGTGCAGCGTCCAGGCGATTACACGGGAGACTCAAGATGGCTACTATCGTGATCAAGGATCTGACGGAAAGCAAGGAGCTCGACACCGCGGCCATGCGGGCGATTACCGGCGGCCGGGCAAGTCCGGGCCTGCATCTGACCCTGCCTGCCGTGCCTGCGTCATTTTCGAGAAACCCGATGTCCTTCAGTGCTTTGACTTCGACATCCCTGCCGGGTTTCAACGCCGACGCAAGCTAGCCTGGATTTCTCACCGAGCGGGACCATCCCCCGCCCGGTGTGCCCGCGGCGGCGTCTGATAACGGCAGCTTGCTCGCCCCGGGCAGCGGATGCCGGGCCTGGCGCAGCGCCTGCCGCCTCGATTCACCTCCCCACCCAAAAAAACGGAGGTCCGAAGGACCTCCGCCACTGCAGGAGAGGTTCTGGGCGTTCGCGCTCAGGCCCCCAGGATGTTGCCAATCTGCCCGGCAACCTGAACCTGGTTGTTGGACTGGTTGACATTGCCGAAGTTGAAGTCACCGACGTGATTGGAGGCTTCCGCCCACTGCCGCGTCACGTGGCTCACCGGAAACGACGTGGACACCGACGTCAAGTTCAGGATGAAGGGGAAGCGTGCGGCAAGCTCCTCCATGGACCCCATGCCACCAACCACGGCCGCCATCGCCTTGCTGTCGAGTTCCTTGCTTTCCACCAGATCTTTGATTATCAGAGTTGCCATTGTCAGTTCTCCAGGTTTCGTTGGGGTTGAAATTTGTCGGCGTTCTGCCCCGCGGGCCCTGCGCCTTGATCAGGGTAATTGCAGGGCGCGTGCCAACCCCGAACCGAAACCGTCAATAAGACGCTATCCAACTGATTAATATCACTATTATTTTCTATGCGGAGATCCAGGCGGCGCAGCCGGCCCTGCCAGGCACTCTCGGAAGTCGGCTGCCACCAGACAGCTAACTGCCCCACCGTTCGGCCCGACACGACAGTGCCGGTGGCCTCCGCATTCCCTCCCCAGGCCCGGGGCGAAGCAAAGCCAGCCCGTCTGCGCACCGGCGTCCGCCCGAGCCGGCTTCGCGAGCGGCGCACAAAAAAGGAGGAGGCCAGTTGGCCTCCTCCCGGTTCCCGCCTGAGATGCCAGTCAGTCTTAGCCAACCAGCACGTTGCCGACCTGTGAAATTCCCTGGTAGGCGCTGTTGTCCTGATCCACCGCGCCGAAGTTGAAGGAACCCACCGCGTTGGCCTGCGCACTCCCGTTCACGGCCCAGTTGTCAACCGGGAAGCTGGTGCTCACCGAGGTGATGTCCAGAAGCAGCAGGGACAGCGGTGAGTGGGACTCCCGGCTACCACCGGCCACAGCCGTCATCGCCTTGCCGTCCAGTTCCTTGCTTGCCGTCAGATCTTTAATCGTCAAAGTTGCCATGTCAGTTCTCCAGGTTTCGTTGAGGTTGAGGTTCATCGGCGGTCTGCCCCGCGGGCCTTTCGCGCCTTGTCCGGAGTGATTGCAGGCCGCGTGCCAGCTTTCGCCACGAGCCCAGTCTGCGTCTTTAAGTAATTGTATTTACAAAGATTAAAAACACTCGCGCGGCCTCACCGGCGCGCGGCGCGCGCCCGCGCTGCTGTGAAAAGTGGGGTCTGAACCGACATAATCGCGGGGTTCGGTCTGGCCTGGCACAACAGGGCTGGGAACTCGGCAGCGCCGTGCCTGGCGGCCAGACATCGCCAGGTCGCGGACCAGGGATCTCGCGCGGTCTTCGGCCCCAGTCGCGGGGGGCTCGGACGTGGCCATCGCAGGCAGCGCGGCGGCATGCGCGCCCATCAGTGACCACGCGGCGGCTTGCGACGCGGCAGACCTCGCGGGGGTACCGGCCCCGCATCGGGCTGCTGGTCCTGCGCCGGCGCCAGTCGCACCTGTTGCCTCGGGCCAGGCAAGTAGCCTGACAACGTTCGCATCCTGCCAACAGATTTCCCGACCGGTTCCGTCAGCGCGCCAGGCACACGAGCCTGATATGAGAACAAAATTAATACAAACAGCAACTTGAAAACCTGCCATGGGGCGTAGCCACGTCTGGCACGCGACCTGCAACAACAGACGCAACGGTCGATGCATTCGACACACAGACGGCTCACGACGAGCCAGTACCTGAAGACAGAATCAAGCAGTCCTCAACCGAGAAACACTGGGAGAACGCCAATGGCCAACATCGTAATCAGAGATCTTGTCGCAACCGAAGAACTGGGTGCCGAAGCACTCGCCACCGTTGTCGGTGGCATGAGCTTCGGCTGGATCGTACCCCACCAGAACGGATCAGGCCGCGCCGGACTGCCGGTGCAGGTCACGCAATATTTCCAGAACTTCGACATTGATGTGACGGAGGTATTCCAGACCGTCAACCAGATACAGTACGTCAACCTGGACACCAGCAACATCTTTGAGTCCAACGTCAACATCATCGTCGATCAGGGTCAGTTCGGACTCAACGACTAGGATCAGATCGCCATGGGCTCCCGGGATCCGGCGGAGGATGCCTGCCTCCGCCGGTCTTTTTTTGTGCGCCTCAGCCTGCCCTGATGCCCGGCACACCGCCGCCGGCCGGGCCAGGCTTTTTCAGTCTGTTTTCGGTGGATGGTATGGCCACGGAATCCACGGAAAAACACGGAAAGATCGAACACCCATTAGATTTTTTTCCGTGTCCTTCCGTGGATTCCGTGGCTATAAATAAAAAATACTGGCCCTCCGCTTGATTTGTCAGTGTCGATTTTCATCACGTTGGAAAGAGTACTAATGAGCCATCCGGCGGCCGCGGCGTGCAGGACCGGGGTACGCGGTCTCACCGAGGCCAACCGCACAAGTTGCCGCTGTTGTCTGTCTCCCAACGTCGTCATCCGCCACTGTCGGCTCAGACCCCACGAACGGCGTCGTGTCCGCTTCCACCCGCCTGAGCCTTGCCCGGCCCCGCCTTTCTCAGCGTCCCTTTTCAATGAGTTGCCAGCTGCTGTGCGTCAGCCGGCATGTTGGCACAGCTAATGCTTGGTATCGGGACAAGCGTGTGACTCAAGCGATGCGAGGAAAGACCCATGACCCAGCTCATGACCAACGAGATACTCAGGAAAGAAAACCTGGCCTTCGTCGGCACCGGCGGCGTCAGCGAGGAAAACCGGTCCCGCGGCTTCGTGCCCGCTTTCTACGACCTCGACACAGGCCGGGGCGAAGTGGCCCGCTTTGCCGATGGCCGGGTCGCGCCCATGCATCTGCTGGATGGGCTGCCCGCCGAGTGGGTCGTCGAGCGCAGTGCCTGCGGCCGCATCACCGCCATCAAGGAATCGGTCATCGCAGGGTTTATTCGCGACGGATACTTCTACACCCGGGCACAGGCAGCGGCAGTGACCGTGCATTAACGGCGCTGCGGCCGACATCGATGAGTGATCAATTGCAAACCTGAAAGGACAGCGTCATGAAACAGAAAATCACCATGCGCCAACTCAGCGTCATCGTACCCTCCTGCAGCGGACAGATCGAACGCATTCGCGATAGTGGCTATCTGCCGGCCTTTTATGATCACTACACCATGACCGTCGAGCTCTCCCGGTTCACGGACGGGATGCCGGCGCCCGTGCACCTGCTCGATGGTCTGCCGGATGACTGGGTCGCCAAACGCAGCCCGACCGGGAAGATCCTGGCGCTCAAGGAATCGGTCGCGGCAGGCTACCTGTACCACGGATTCTTTTATACCCCTGAAGAGGTCGCCTGCGCTATCGGGCTGTAACTGAGCGGGTTTAGCCCGCTGACCTGACCAAGAGGAGACACGACAAATGGAAAACAGCTTGCGGCTTCCCGCCGCTATCGGGATGGTTATCTTCATCGTGGCGTGCTTCGCCCAGGCGACGGAATCTTTTGCCAAGGGTAGCGGCGGCGCCGTTGCCTCGGCGCCTGCGGCGGCCGGCGAATCGCCGTCACAGGTGATCCAGGCGAGCGTTGAGCAGCTGCTGGCGGCACTCGTCGCCGAGCAGGATGTCATCGACGAGCACCCCGAAAAACTCTATGCGCTGGTCAACGAGATTGTGGTGCCCCATCTCGACATCGAGAGGATGGCGCGGATCGTGCTCGGAAAACACTGGCGGCAGGCAAGTTCCGGCGAGTCCCGGCGCTTCGTCGAGGAGTTCCGCGGTGTCCTCGTGCGCACCTACGCGACATCACTGCAGACGTATGCCGACCAGGAGATCAATATCCTGCCCGAGGAAGAGCCGGGCGAGACGCAGACCGCCGCTGTCCGCGTGGAAATCCGTCGCCCGGGCGAAGCGCCGATTCCGCTGACCTTTCATATGCACAACAGCAACGGCAGCTGGATGGTCTATGACCTGAAGATCGAGGGCATCAGCCTGGTCGCCAACTTCCGCACCCAGTTCTCGAGTCTGATTCGGGCGCAGGGACTCGAGGCGCTGATTGCCCAGCTGGCCGACCGCAATCAGGAAACCGCGGTCGCCTCGAGGTAGCCCCAGGCGGCGCGGCCGCCCGGGTTTGGCGGGTCAGCTCTTGGCCCGGTATTCCTTGGACTGCAGCCCATGCTTCTTGAGCAGTGTTTGCAGGTGGGACCGGTTCATCTCTATCTGCCGCGCGAGCTCCGACACCTTGCCGCCGACTTGCTGTAATCCGCGTTCGAGAAAGCGCCGTTCGGCGGCGTCGCTCGCAACCCTCTTGGCCTCGCTCAAGGACAGCTGCGCCTCGTCCTCACCCCGCTCCTCCTCGGCATCCTGCGTGACGGGGCGGAGCATCTCGGGCAGGTGCTCAAAATCCGCGCTGTCGCCCGCAAGGCAGGATACCCGGTAGATGAGGTTACGCAGTTCGCGGATATTGCCGGGATAGGCGTAATTCATCAGAAAGGTTCTCAGCCTTCGGGTGAGTTTAACGGGGCGCCGGTGCAGCTGTTCGGCCGCCTCGTCACTGAAATATTCGATCAGCAGGGGAATCTCGTCCTTTCGCTCACGCAGCGCCGGCAGGGTCACATGGATGACCCCGAGCCGGTAGTACAGGTCTTCGCGAAACGTGCCCTTATGGCACATGTCGAGCAGATCCTTGTTGGTGGCGGCCACGATGCGCGTATCGACACCGATCACCTCGTCGGAACCGACGCGCTGTATTTCGCTCGACTGCAGCACCCGCAGCAGCTTGACCTGTCCCGGCAGCGGCAGTTCCCCAATCTCGTCGAGGAAGATCGTGCCCTTGTCGGCGGTCTCGAACTTGCCGCGACGGTCGCTCGTCGCACCGGTAAATGCGCCCCGCTTGTGACCAAACAGCTCGGACTCGAGAAGATTATCCGGAATCGCGCCGCAGTTGACCGAAATGTAGGCCTTGTCCGCGCGGCTCCCGTTGGCATGGATCACCTTTGCCACCAGCTCCTTGCCGGTGCCGCTCTCGCCGTCGATCAGGACCGGCAATTCGGTCGGCGCCGCCTTCTCGGCGATCTCCAGCGCATCGAGCAGCTTGGGACTCTCGCCGAAAACGCCCTCGAACACGAAGCTGCGCTCGAGCAGGCCCTTGCGGCGCTCTACCGCTGTCTGCTTGCGGCGTGATTTATCCGTCGCAGAGGCCGTGACGAATCGTTCCTTGTGGGAAAGCTGCATGACCTCGTCGCGCAGGGAGTTGCACTGGTTCAGCAGCTTCTGTATCTGCGGACGCTCCAGCGTCGACGCCCAACGCAGCGTCGAACGCAGGATCTCTATCTTTTCAATCAGCCCTCCGTAGGAAATGGCTGACTCACCCCGGGTTTCAAGTATTTTCATCAGGCATTCGATATCTGTTTTTTGACGAGCTGGTAATACATGCCTTTGCGGTTAACCAGCTCCTCGTGATGGCCTTCCTCGATGACGCAGCCATTATAGAGAACCAGGATCTTGTCGGCACTCATGATCGTGCTCAGCCGGTGCGCGATTACCACGCCGGTGCGACCCTTGAGGATATCCTGCATGTTCCTGAGAATATTGCTCTCGGACTGGGTATCGAGTGCGGAGGTCGCCTCGTCGAACACCAGCAACTTGGGATCATGGTAGAGGGCCCGCGCGATACACAGTCGCTGCAGCTGTCCGCCGGACAGACCCACGCCGCGCTCCCCGACGAGCTGCTCATAGCCGAGTGACATATTGGAGATGAATCCGTGCGCATCGGCAAGTTTCGCCACTTCAATGATCCGGCTGCGGTCCGGATTCTCGTCCCCGCTCGCGATGTTTTCCGCGATGGTTCCCGAAAACAGCAGGTTTGACTGCATCACATAGCCGATCTGCGCGCGGTAATATTCCTTGTCTATGACCGTCAGGTCATAACCGTCGACGGAGATGGATCCCTCGCTCGGCATGTAGAACCCTACCAGCAGCTTGGCGAGCGTGGTCTTCCCCGAACCGCTCTGGCCCACAATCGCCACCAGCTGACCCGAGCGGATTTCGAGACTGATATTCTCCAGCACATAGGGCGTCTCGTTACCGCCATAGCGAAAATACACACCCTTCAATTCAATGTCGCCGCGCAGGTCCGGCAACAGCACCCGCGATGCCAGTTCTTCGGGCCGTTGTTCCGGCTCCATGTCCAGAATGTCGCCCAGCCGTTCCATGGCGACGCCGGCCTCGTGCACCCGGTTCCACAGAGCGACGAGTCCCATCAGCGGGCTCAATACGCTGCCCATGAAGGAATTGAAGGCAATCAGCTGACCAATCGTCAGCTGGTGCGCCAGCACGAGATTGGCACCCATCCACAGGATCGAGATGGTGATCGCCGCGTTGAACAGCTGGCTGACAAAACCCAGGAGAATGTTGAAGCGCTGCGCGCGGTACTGAACATCCAGCGAGTTGGCGTATTTCTTTTCCCACTTCAGGCGCATGGGACGTTCGATGCCCATGCCCTTGACAGTCTCGGCGCCGCCGATGATCTCCATCAGCGCCGATTCGGCGTCGGTTGAAGCCTGGAACGCCTCCCGCGCGTAGCGCTTTATTCTGGGCGTAACAGATACCGTCAGTACCAGGATGGGTATGACCAGCGCGATCAGCACCAGGGTCATCTTGACGCTGTAGACGAACAGGATGCTGAAATAAATAAACACCATCAGCAGATTCAGCACCGTCGTGACGGTTGACTCGGTCAGAAACGCCCGGATCGTCTGGTTCTCCTGGAACCGCGCAAAAATATCACCAGTCTTGCGTTTGGCAAAAAAGGGTATGGGTAGTGACAGGGCATGCTTGAGAAACCCCGACATCATCGCGAAATCCATGTTGCGGATCATGAAGTTCGAAAGAAAGGCACGCAGTACCGATGTCAGTTGCGTAAACAGGTTGCTGATGATCAGGCCGACGATCAGCAGATGCAGCAGCGGCACATTCTGGTGGACGATGACCTCGTCCAGAATATGCTGAATGATGATGGGTGGCGCGACCCCCAGCATCTGGATGACAAAGGTGGCGATGAACAGATGCCCGAGGAGGCTCTTGTAGGGCTTGAGGTAACCGATAAAGCGCACCCAGGGTGAACGGGCGGCGGCCAGCTGGACCATGTCGGTGCCCGGCGTGAACAGCAGGCACGTGCCTGCCCAGCCCTTTTCAAACTCCTGGACCGTCATCTTGCGGAATCCCACACCGGGATCCGCAACCCAGACATGGTGTTTGGAGATACCGTAGACGACGATGTAGTGATAGCCCTCCCAGTGGGCAATAAACGGCAGGTCGAATCCCAGCAGGGCCTCGTAGGTGCACTGCACGCCGCGGGTGGTGAAGCCGAGCGACTCGCCGACCTTTGACAGGCTTTCGAGCGTGGCCCCCTCGCGCGTGACGTTGGCGAGCTCGCGCAGCTTTCCGAGCGTCATCGGTATGCCGTAATGCCGGCAGATCATCGCCAGGCACGCGGCGCCACAGTCCATTTCCTCCGCCTGCTGCACCAGGCGGAACCGCTTGATGATTCTCTCGCCCCGTTCCGGCCGGGAGACCAGATCGAGCAGCAGAGGTTTACTGCGGCGTTCCGCCAGGGTTTTCTGTCTCTGCAGGTCGCGCTCGAGAAAGCGGATCCGCTCTTCCAGTATCTCGCGTAACTTCGGGTTGCGTTCCAGGATGAAATGGACGGTCTTGTCCGGAATGACCAGCAGCACAACGTCGGTCTCGGCAATCACCGATGCCGGCTGCTCCTGGCGCAGGACACAGGCCTTCTCCCCGAAAACATCACCCTGCGCCAGACTGCCGAGGGGAAACTCGGCCTGATCCTCCCTGCGCACGACCCGTGCCCGGCCCTGGCGTACCACATAGAGTCGCCGGTCATCGACACTGTCCTGTTCCAGAATGAGCTTGCCTGCGCGTACCCGCTTGATGCCGACACTGCGGATGAACTCCTCGATCTCCTCCTTCTTGACCTTGCCGCGCAGGTTGAAAAGGCGCGTGACAAAACCACCCGCCGAATTGATAGCCACGTAGCTTGCGACAAAGGTCTGTGCCGCCGCGTTGGCCTGCAGGGCCGGGGCGAAGACTTCGCGGGGGAAGAACAACAGCTCGGTCTTGGCCGATGCGCGCACCGAGGATTCATGGGGGTAGTCACGCAGCATGGCAATTTCGGCAAAGACCTCGCCTTCCTTGCGCACCCCCATGCTGATTTCCTTGCCCTGTTCCTCAGTGAAAATGCGCACGGCACCGGACCTGATGACATACAGACCGTCACCGGGATCACCGGCGTTATACACGGTATCGCCGAAGTCGAAGCGCCGGACCTCGGCATGAGCGGCCAGCGCCTCCAGTTCATCGGGCCGAAAGGCCGAGAAGATCTCGACAGAGCTGAGGAATTCGATGAGAGATGCGTCGCTCAATGCGCCGGCTCCATTGTCATGCCTTTAGCAGACCTCAATGCGATGTTCCCGGGCGCGCGTGGCGATCCATTCTTCCTGGATCAGTCTGCGCACTTCTGCGATCGTGTCTTCGTTGAGTGCTGCAGGCACCTTGCTGTTCACGGTAAAGATCTCGAAATGCGACTCGTCAGCCGTTGGAAACGGCCCCAGCAGATCCCCGGCCGAGGCATTGAATACCTTGGCCTCGACCTCGGTCTGCAGAGCACCCCGCAGCACCCGGCCGATGTAACCGCCGTCGCTGCGCGTATCCGCGAGCGAGTGCTCGCGCGCCATGTCTTCAAAACTTAGCGGATCGTCTTCCAGAATGGCCATGATCTCCCTGGCCTTGCCCTCGGAATCCAGCACGATGTGGCTGACTTCGATGCTGTCGAATTTCGGAGAATTCAGGTTGAAATACTCCTCGACCGCTTCGTCGCCACCGACCTGCTCCATCATCTTTTCGTGATAGAGCATCTCGGTCACGAACTGTTCGAAGTCATCGAGCGTAAAGCCCATGGCGTCGAGATAGCGGTTCATCTCAACCGCCCGGTGCAGTCCGCGTATCCTGCGCAGCTGGTCCGCCCGCTCCTGAATCTCGTCCGGCGCCAGGGCGATACCCTGCTTTCTGGCGGCATGTACCGTCAGTTTGTCCTTGACAATATCCTCCAGCAGATTTTCGAAGCGCCCGGAAAATTTCAGGATCTTGATAAAATCATCGGCGCTTATCACTTCGTCATCAATCTTCACGATATCGGTCATTGCTGCCTACCCCCGTTTCCTGGATATCTTGAACTGGTTTGCTTGTTTTCCTTGAGCCAAGGTTGCTGACAGACGGGACGGGTCGATGCTACAGATCGCGCAGCGGATCAAGCGCCATCGAGATGATGCGGCGCTTCTGAACCACGATTTCAGCGGTAGCCGCCATTCCATAATGCAGCGGATACTCCATATCTCCCACAGAGAAGTATGCCTTGTCCAGACTCACATAGCCCTTGTATACCGGCACCTCCGACTGGGACGATGGCTGGGTCGCCGGGGATATATAGTCGAGGGTGCCCTTGATAAAGCCGTAGCGCTGATACGGGAACGCACTGAATTTCATTTTTACCGGCAGCCCCTCGCGCAGGAAGCCGCGGTCGCGCTCGCTGATGTCGACCTTGAGAACCGTCCGCGCGCCCTTCGGTGCAATGCTGACGAGCGGCGTGTTGGCCTGGATCTTATCGCCAGGCTGCGTGAAGGTAACGCTGGTAACGACGCCCGGCACCGGTGACAAAATGCGCAGGAAGTTTTCTTCGTCGATGTTTTCGAACTTGATGCGGGTAGCGGCCTCCGCGGCGAGGCGCGCGCTGCGATATTTCAGCTCGATCCGGTATTCTTCCTGCTTGATCTCGTTGAGCGCATTCTCGTACTCGATCCTCAGCTCCGCCAGCTTCTGGTCGCTGCCTTCCAGCTCGGCCTTGGCATTGGCGTATTCTCCGCTCAGCTGAAACTCAAGCTCGCCGAGTCTCGCCTCCGCCAGCCGGTAGTCCGTCTCACTGGCCAGGTAGATGTTGTGTTTTTCCTCCACCGTGCTCTTGGAGACACCGCCCCCGCCCGGCTTGGCAAACAGACGCTTGTACTTTGCCCATTCCCGGTTCGCCGTGTCTCTGGCGCGTGCGGCGTTTTCCAGGTTACCGCGCGCCTCTTCCAGTTTTGCCTTTTGCGCCTGCGCCAGTTTGCCCAGTCCTTCGCCGATGCGCTTTTCGTGCAGCCGCTCCTCTGTGTCGATCTGCCGCTGCAGTGCCTCGGCATGCCGTTGCATCAGTGCGCGCCGCGCGGGAAACTGCTTGTACTCCTGTTCGACCTCGGCAAGTTCCAGCTCCGCCTCCAGGGCATTGGTCGCGGCGCGTATCGCGTCGCGCGCATTGAGGCGCGCCAGCACATCGCCCTGCGAAACCGGCGAGCCCTCCACCAGATAGATGTCCACCAGTTCCCCATCGATCGGTGCATAGACCCGCCGCACCTCGCCCTCGGGACTCAGGACGCCGGGGGCCGATACGATCACATCCGCCCGCCCGACGAAGGACCACACGAACCCGGCGGCCACCAGCACCAGCATCAGCAGGTTGATGGCCCGCATGACCCTGGAAGGCTCCGAATAGAGGATCTCCACACCCTCGGCACTGTGATCCTCAAGCGCAGTGGCCAGGCGCCGGAGTTTTTCGTCTTTGACGCTCATGGGCTATCGCCGTCGCATCGCTCGTCAGTCAGTGTCGTCATGCCTTGCACGCACGCAACCACCCGCGCGGCTTCCTGATCATTCAGGGTTCAAGCCGTTAACGGGTACGTCGCCCGGTTCATCGGAGTGCTGCGGATCCGGCAACAGTTCAAGTTTAGCCGCTAGCAGCGAGGGTTCCAGTACCATCGCCAGTTCCCGCAGCGATCGGCGCTGCAATCCGATCTCCCTCAGGATGGCTCGATTCAGCGTATCCCAGTCTGTCGAATAAGGGGTATTCAGCAGTCTGTACACCCGGGTCCCTTCATTCAGATGGCCGTAGGCCTCACTCAGCATCGCCGCCCGCTGCTGGAATGTCGGGGAGACATCGGCTTCAATCCGCTGCAAACCGCCGATCCCGCCCTGCGTCCGGTACTTTTTCCATACCGCCCTGGCATCGGCGAATGCCTGTTGCGCCTCGGACAGGGCCTTCTCCCTCTGCAGCTTAAACTCGTCCTCAACCGCTGCCATGAAATAGCCATCCCGCCGGGGGTCCAGCGCCCCGTAAAACACCAGCAACTGCTTCTGGTACTCGGGGGTACCCCGTGCGCCCTTCAGGCGCTCGAAGTCCTGGAGCAACCCCCGCTTCTGCTCCAGCTCCCGCACAGCCACCTCGCCCCAGCGTTCGGTCGCCAGTGCTTCGAGAAGCCCCATGGCCTCGTCGGTGTGCCCCTGCTGCCAGGCGTTCGCGGCCTGCGCGTAGCGGCTGACAATGTCCTTCGGCGGTAACTCCGCGTCCCTGATGGACGCGATGCGGTCGCGAAAGGGTGGTGTCTGGAACGCCAGCGTACTCGTCATGCGCTCGGCCTGGAGCCAGTTTTCCGCCCCGATCTGCTCGTCGATTGCGACATAGTTTGCCAGATCCTCGCGCAGCGCCTGAATGCCGACAATGCCGGGATAGCGTGAGTCGAAATCGGCGAAGACCGCCTCCAGGCGATCGGCATGGCCGGCCTCGAGATGCTCCCGCACCGTGGCAAGGAGTCGATCTATGGCCACGATGTCCAGTGACTTGCGGCCTTCCAGGCTGCGCAGGTGACTGAATACGCGCGCCCGCAGATCGACAAATGCGGGTACCTGCAGCGCGATGGTGCCCAACAGCCGGCGCTGCAGCTTGGGGTCTGCCGCCCAGCCGTCGAGCAGCGCGTTGATCCGCTCCGGCTCTTCGAACATGCGCGTAGGCGAATCCGGGCCACCCCGCTCGGCGATGAACCGCTCCAGTCCCGTCATCCACTGCATGATATCGAGCAGCTCCTGACCCTCAGGGTTGAACAGGCTGAGGCGCCTGCCCGCCTCGAGCTGTTGCTCGGCCTGCGTGAACTTTTCCGCCTCCACGAGTTCCACCCAGGCAGGCACCCGGTCCTTCAACAGGGCCTCCGTCGCCAGGGCGACGACCTCGTCATCGGCGGGATCGCTCTGCAGATAGACATTCGCCCGAACGGCGGCCTGCGCATAATCACCCGCATCCAGCAAGCCGCGGATCTCCCGCAGCGAAGCCCCGGAATAATAGATGCCGAACGCGCCGACACCCACCAGCGCCAGGAGCAGCGCCGCCAGACCCAACCTGCGCGGACTCGCATCCGTGTCGTCGGCCAGGGCGATGCGGATTTCCCTGAGGAAGGACTGCGGCTTCGTGAACAGCCTCCGCCAGCCGCGCGCCGCTGTTGCCGCCGGTGCCCTGTTCGCCTTGCCGGCAGGACCAGCTTCCGCCGGCGCGACCTGATCATCCGCCTCGACAGCTTCGTCTTCGCTGCAGAAAATATCCAGAAACGAGTTGGCCGAGGTCACGAAGGTCGTGCGGGTCACGTCCTCGACGCTGCCGACCGTGGCGGTCACTTGCCGGCTGTCGTCCACCTCGTTCCCGGCTGCGGCGGCATCGCCGTATTCGAGCCTTACACGGTAGACAAAGTGATCGCCGCCGAGCGCAATGACATCACCGTCGCGCAGGCGCCGGGCCTGCTCTTCGAGGCGTACACCAGAGACAAAGGTGCCGTTGGTACTGCCGAGATCCTCGATGTAGGGGCATTGCTCCCGCAGAAAGATGTGGGCATGGCGCCGGGAGATATACTTGAGCTCGCCGGGAAATGTATCCCTGTAACGGGCGAATACATCGCTGGCCTTGGTCACCAGAAACGGGAACTGCGTAACCACGACCGGCTCGAGACCGGCCTCCTGCTGTTCGGGCACAAGGACGAGCCGCAGCGGCGGCGCAGCCGGCTCATCGACCGGACGCCGGGCGGCGGTGCCCAGAATCTCGGCCTCGTAGCACAGATAACCGGCAAAGCAGATGGTGTCCCCGCGCCGCAGCTTCACGGGTATCTTGTCGACGGCCACGCCATTCACCGTGGTCCCGTTGAGGCTGCTCAGGTCCGCGATATAGACGTCGCCGTCCTGTTCGAAGATGCGTGAATGCCGCCTGGAAAGCTTGGTAACAACCTGCGGATCGTAGGATGCGAATGGCGGCTCGTGGCGCCCGATGGCAAACAGGCTGTCTTTGATGATGATCTCACCCAGATCGGGGTGAGACGTTGGCTTGAGGATGATCTGCATTCCGGCTTCTTGTTATCGGACCATCATGGGCTAGTCGACAGACAGCCCCAGAACCTCCTTCGGCCATCCCCCGCCCAGCGCCTTGTACAGGGCGACGGTGTCCGTCAGTATCTGCCAGTGATTTGCCAGCATCTCCTGCTCCGCATCGAGCAGCGTGCGTTCGACCTCGAAAACCTCCAGTTGTGACACCACGCCTTCTTCCAATTGCGCGTAGACCTGCTCGGAGACTGTGACGAGCTTCTGCCGGCGACTGGCAAGTTCGTCCTTCTGCGCCTTACGACTCGCCAGATTGGTCAGCGCGTTCTCCACTTCTTCGAACGCACCCACCACGGTCCTGCGGTATTCCTCCGTGGCGACACGCGTCTGCGCTTCGCTGACCTTGATCTGGGCGCTGATATTGGGATCGAATATCGGAATGGACACCAGCGACGAAAGCCCGAAGGTCCACGATTTTAGCAAATCGCCGAGCGCGAAACTTGCCGAGCCGCCCCGGCCCGTCAAACCCACCGACGGCAACCTCGCCAGACGCGCCTGCCCTTCCAGGTTGTAGGCCTGCAGCACGCGGTACTCGGCCGAAACGATATCAGGCCGCCGTGACAACAGATCCGATGGCAGTCCGGCAGGGACATCGATGGGAGACAGCGTTGCACGCGTTTCGGCCTTGGGTACTTTCAGGGTGTCCGCAGGCATACCCAGGAGCGTGGCCAGGCCGTTCTCGGTGAGTTTGCGCAGGCGTTTCAATTCGAGCAGCTCGGTCTGCAGCCGATTGATTTCCGCCTGCTGCTGAAGAACCTGGGTCTGGGGCACCAGCCCCTCGCTGTACATCGAGGCATAGATCCCGAGAATCTGCTGGTTGCGGTCTATCGTCTGCTGTTGCCGGTCAAGCTGTTCGTCGAACTGGCGAATCTGGAAATAGGCCGTCGCCACCTCGGAGACAAGGGTCAGATAGCCGGCACGCCAGTCGGCCTCCGAGGCCTTGTACTCTGCGTCCTGGGCCTGCACCCCCTTGCGCACCTTGCCCCAGATATCGATCTCCCAGCTGAGTTCCGAGGCGGCGCTGTACTGGGTCGTGCGCGAGCGGCCGGTACTCTGGAAGGTATCCGTTCCCTGACCGCCGGTGAGGGTCGGGAGCAGCCCGGCCCTGGCCTGGCTGATCGCCGCCTGCGCCACGCCGGTACGCGCCGCAAGGATCTGGATGTCGATGTTGCCGGCGCTCGCCCTGGCAATCAGTTCGTCCAGATATGGATCCTCGAAGCCGGTCCACCACTCAGGCTGAATGGTCGACGCCGCGGAGACCGTCGGCGCGACCTCCTCGGACCATGCAGGTTTCGAGGGTGCTTCCGGCCGCTTGAAGTCGGGTCCGGCCAGGGGGGCGCAGCCCGACAGCAGGATCAGGCACAGCGCGGCGAGTGGCAGACTGCGCGCGACACGGCGCCCACAGCTTTCGCGGTGGATGTTGGTTCGTAGTCTGTGAACACCGTGCAGCCTGTCCCACATCACCCTTGATTCTCCCGGAACCCGGGCCTGGCGGCCCGTCCCCTGCTGAAGTCATTGAAAGTAACCCGACACCTGCCCCCCAACCCTGGCGCGCGACCGCGATACCCTGAGTCTGGCACCGGGTCACCGGCTGTCAACGGCGTGCCGCGTTGACCGCAGGTTTCACCTGGCACGGTTCGCCGATTGCGGCTGCCGTGACAGGCCGCCGTCAGGAACAGGCGGTAACCCTGGGCTGCCGGTGCGAACCGACCTTTGTCGAACACACTACCCGGCCGGAGCAGCACTCGTGCCAACCCGTCCCTCACGACAGCAGGATGCTCGTAACTGTCTGTCCAATAATACGTTATTCTAGGCTATCGGAGATGCTGCCGATCCGACAGGCGGACTGACGCGGCGGTGGGAGTCGGACAATATCCAACAGCTCTGGCCGCAGAGTCGGCTGCCAGGAAACACCGACTGTTTACCAGAGGCGCTCATTTCAAGGTGGTCGCGTCATCGCCATTGTCCGGCGCCCCGGACATGGCCGAGGGATTCAGTTGCGTGCGAGTGATCTGTCCCTCATCGACGGCCCGAATCACCACAACCGAGACATTATCGCGTGCGCCCCGTGACAGTGCGCGGTCGACCAGAAGTTCGCAGGCGTGCTGGCAGCTGCCCGCAGCCAGCGATTCCCCGATCTCGCGATCGTTCACCTCGTTGTAGAGCCCATCGCTGCAGAGGAGGAAGATATCCCCGTCGCTCACCTCGAACATCTCTGAGTCGAGTTCTACCTGTTGGGACACACCGACTGCGCGCGTGATCACATTGGAGGCGGGATGGCGTTCGGCCTGCTCTCGGGTGAGCAGGCCCTGCCCGATCAGCTCTTCAATCTGGCTGTGGTCACGCGTCAGCTGTTTCAGCTCGCCTTCCCGGTAACGATAGGCCCGGCTGTCGCCCGCCCACATCGCCACCACGTGGTCGCCGAAGGCCAGCAGCACGACCACGGTGCTCCCGATCACCTGTTCCCGGCGCCTGCTCGCCTCGTCAGAGAGCGCCTGATTGACCGCCTGCAGCCGCGGATGGACCTCGCTCACCAGACCGCCCAGGCTGGCAGGGGCCGGAATGCTGGCCAGGGAATTCACAACCATGCGGCTGGCCAGGTCGCCGGCCGCATGCCCCCCCATGCCGTCGGCTACGGCCCAGATACCGCGCCCCGCCAGCTCCAGGCAGGCATCCTCGTTCAGCTTCCGCACCATTCCCACATGGGTTCTGGAGGCCGAGGACCAGTGCAAGTTGAGCGCCTCTGTCATGGTTCGCGCAGGCAATCCCTGGTGCGGTTCGCGGTCAATCGATCACCGGGCGGAGGACGTCCTGTTCGCCTAGCCCGCATTTCTCACCGGGATCCCGGATGCTGGCGCAGGGCTCGTGTGTTCGGACGCCGCGCTGGAGCGAAAGTGGTAGCCGTAGCTACCACTTGAGTGAAGCGCAAGTCCGGGCGCGCGAGAACTAGCCAGGGCCGGGATAGG